>Ga0208879_1000003_pt1 | contig 245201 bp, 216 predicted proteins | sample Knorr_S15_td_Bot_FD_185605 | JGI IMG/M metagenome (GOLD analysis project Ga0208879, IMG submission 185605) | Marine microbial communities from Southern Atlantic Ocean transect - Knorr_S15_td_Bottom_ad_5009_LV_A (SPAdes) (version 2) | ecosystem: Environmental > Aquatic > Marine > Oceanic...
CCTTCACTGGCGCGGCGGCGGCGGCCATCGGAGCGCCATCGTCGACGACGACGACGGAGGTATCCGTCGAGGCGTCCTCATCGTCCGCGGCGTCGTCGCCGGCGGTCTCGATGGCGGCCCGAGCCGGGGTGTCGTCGTCGGTGGACTCGTCCGCGGCGGCCGCAACCTGGTCGTCCTTCGCCTCGGCTCCGGTCAGCCCCGACTCGGTACCATCGACCGACTGCTCGGTCTCTTCGGGCTCCGACTCGACCACGTTCGCTTTTCGGCGCCGGCGACGACGCTTGGTAGGCGATGGCGCAGCCTCTTCAAGGGCGGCTTGGATCGCCGCCGCTGGATCGCCGCCTGTTGCCCGCCGCTCACGCTCAACTCTCGCAAGCACCTTGTCATGTTGACCAGCGGTGATCATCGCGTCCCTGTCCGCCACGGGAATCCCCATTTGGCGAAGCAAGAAAACGAGCGCCTTGGCATCGACGCTGAGTTCCTTCGCTAACTCGATAACCCGCATTCTGTTCGCTAATCCTCCACTTCGCGTGCGACCGCATCGTTCAGATCTTGAAGCAGCCGTGTGGCGAGCGATTCATCCGTGACCGCTACCGCTGCAACCGGAGCCTTCCCAATGGCAGCACCCAACGTGGCTCGATCCCCCAGGATAACCTGAGGGATCGGCCGGTTGCTCAATTCCTTCCGTATTTTATCCAACTGGACGCGCGAAGCGTCCCCAGCCATCAAAACCAACCGGGCCTCTCCTCGACGGATCGCCCGGCGGGTGGCATCCGTACCCGGAGCTACCGCACCGGCCCGTCGGGCCAGGCCCAGCAATCGGAAGACCTCAGGCCTCCCCTTCCCCTTCAAGTGGGACCTCCTCCGACACCTCCACGTCCGGGGCGTCGTCCCCCGGCACCTCCGCGTCCGAAGTGTCGTCCGCAGCGTCTGCCGAGACCTCATTTTCGCCGGCAGCCTCGGCGCCTTCCTCCGCTGCCGACTCGTCCTCACTGTCCGCCCCTTCGGCGGCACCGACCTCGACTTCGATCACCGTCAACTCGTCGATGAGCTGAAGAAGACGGCCTGCGTCCTTCTCCCCGAGACCCTCGATCCCGAGGAAATCCCGGCGGTCTAAGTCGATGACCTGCAGAAAAGTATCATACCCAGCCCCAGATAGAGCCGCCAGTGTGGCCGCCTGTAGATCCAGCTCAGAAAGCGGGAAATCCGCAGTCTCGTACTCGTCTTCCTCGCTCGCCTTGAAGAGCGAGAGGTCAGCCCCGCGCTCGAGCCATTCGCGCGAGCCGTACAGGTCGATCTGCCACCCGATCAGTTGCGACGCGAGCCGCACATTCTGGCCGTTCCGGCCGATTGCAAGCGAGAGCTGGTCCTCACCCACGATCGCCGTAATCACTTGACGCTCGGTGTCGCTCACGACCTTGGAAACCCGCGCGGGCGCCAACGCTCGCCGAGCGTACACCTCGGTGTCGGGATGCCAAGGCACGATATCGATCCGCTCTCCACCCAGCTCGGAAACGACAGCCTGCACACGCGAGCCCTTGAGTCCCACACATGCGCCCACCGGATCCACCGACTCATCCCGGCTGTACACCGCGATCTTGGTCCGGCCACCCACTTCGCGGGCGATGCCACGGATCTCGACGATGCCCTGGTGGATCTCCGGGACCTCGAGCTTGAAGAGCGCGGAAACAAAGAGAGGATCCCCCCGGGACAGAATGAGTCGCGGGCCCCTCGGCGTCTCCTCGACCTTCTTGAGTACCGCTCGGATGGGGTCACCTTGGCGGAACCGTTCGCGCGGATTCTGGTCCTTCCACGGGATGATCGCGTCGGCGTCCCGCGCACGATTGAGCATGACGACGAGCTTTCCGCGCTCCGTCTGCTGGACCTCACCGGAGAGCAGTTCACCCACCTCGCCCTCGAACTCGTCCCGGATCCGGTCGCGCTCGTTTTCCCGAACGCGCTGCTCGATCCGCTGCTTCACCGCCATGACGGCGTTGCGACCGAACTCGGTGAAGTCGACGGGAATCTCCATGACATCACCGACCTCAAAACCATCGTCGTCCCAGCGGGCCTCTTCAAGTGCGATCTCGGTTGCCGGGTCTTCGACCTCAGCCACCACCCGGCGCAGTACCACGATGTCGAACTCGCCGGTCGTGTCATCGATTTCGATTTCGGCCTGCACCGTCGCTCCGTATATACGCGCCAACCCCGCGAGCATGCCGTCCTTTACCAGGTCCATCATCTCTTCCTCGGTGAGGCTCTTGGTAGCCGCCACGTCCCTAAACGCCGCTACGATCTGCGCCGCATTCGCCATGTCTAGTTCCTCACTTCCACGTGAAGACCAAGTGGGCGTCCCGAATCTTCGACCGCGGGACGACCACTTCATCACCGTCGGCAAGCCGCAAGCGAATCGCCTCTGACTGCCCTGCACTTCCGTCGAGCCCGAGCAACTCTCCCTCGAGTCGGTGCGACCGACCCGCGAGCACCTCGCGACCCTTGATCACCACTCTCTCACCGCTGAAGCGATCGAAATCCCGCGCCTTCTTCAGCGGCCGCTCAACGCCCGGAGAGGAAACCTCGAGCACGTAACGCTCCGAGAGCGCCTCGTGCTCGTCCAACCGTGCTTCGAGCGCTCGGCTCACCTTCGCACAATCACCCACAGTCACTCCGTTCTCCGGGCTCGAATCCTCGCGATCGATGCGAATGCGGAGAACCGGCCGTCGACCACTTCCTCCCCACCGAACATCGACGAGCTCGAAACCGAGGTCTGCGACCTCGCTCTCGAGGACCCGCTCGACATCGGCAACTGCGTGCATAGAGCCCGCTCCAATCAATAGGGGTACACCGCAAGAGCGACGTACCCCCCAAAAACACTCCGAACAAAAAAGCGGGGGCGACCTGCTCCCCCACTTCAGAAAAAAGTAGGACCGCCCGGTGGCGGCCCGTCCAACGCTACAATATAAACAAGGCCCGAAACGCGCTCAAGGTCGGCGCTTCGGGCCACCGCTGCAATCGGGGAAAACCCCTAGTCGGAACGCTCCTGAGCATCGGGCGTCCCCCCAGCAGACGTCTGCTCAGCCTCAGGGGTCTCCTCAGCTTGGGACGTCTGCGCCTTAGGGGCCTCCTCAGCTTGGGACGTCTGCTCAGCGTCGGACGCCCCCTCAGCCTCTTTGCTTTCTTCCGCATCAGCCGCGGCTCCGTCGTCCGCGGCCGAAGCGGGCACGTCCTCAGTGGCTTCTGCAACGTCGCCGTCTTCAGCCGCCTTCCCGAAGCCGAGGTGGTCCTCCAGTGCGGCTACCCGGGTCTTGATGACGTCAACCACGCTCCCGAGGCCATCGAATTCCTTTTGCGTAACGAAGTCGATCCGATCCTTCGCCTCTTCGGCTGCAGCCTGCGCCTTGTCGAGCGCTTCTCTCATGAGCTCACGAGCCCGCTCGGTCGAAAGATCGCCCTTCTCCTTGGCGTCTTGGATCGTCTCTTCCAAAGCCTCCTTGAACGCGGAGAGCACCCCGATGCCTTGCTTGATGCCGTCGGAGACTCGTTCCTTCGCGCCCCGCTTTTCTTCCTCGCCCTTCTTTTCCTCGGTCATCGTGCGTCCTCTGCTCCACTCGTGAGTTGCTGCCTCTGCGCCCTAGGGCGCCCAGTTGGCACTCGATTCAACCGTCCGACTCCTCCGTACGCTCAATGCGCGCGCCCAATCCGGCCAGCCGCTCGTCGATGGCCTCGTAGCCTCGTTCGATCTGCTGGATGTTGCGGATCTTGCTGGTCCCGTGCGCTCCGAGCGCCGCTATGAGCAATGCCATGCCCGCGCGGATGTCCGGACTCTCGAGCACCCCTGGCTGGAGGGGAGTCGGTCCGACGATCACCGCGCGATGAGGGTCGCACAAGATGATCGACGCTCCCATCGCGACCAGCTTGTCGGTGAAGTACATGCGTGATTCGAACATCTTCTCGTGAATGAGCACAGTGCCCTCGCACTGCGTCGCGACAACGACGGCGATCGACGTGAGGTCCGCGGGAAACGCAGGCCACGGGCCGTCATCGAACTTGGGCACGTGGCCAAACGCATCCTGCCGGACCTTATGTCGCCCAGACCCGTGTACATGCAAATCCGAGCCCTCCACGGTGCATTCGATGCCGAGGCGCCGAAACCCCAGCAGTGTGGAGTCGAGATGCTCGAGCGGCGCCCCTTCGATGGTAATATCGCTACCGGTCACCGCGGCGAGGCCTATGAACGAACCGGTCTCGATGTGGTCGGCGCCGATCGTGTACTCGGTACCGTGTAGAGCCTGCACACCTTCGATTTCTAGAATGTGGGTACCAATGCCCTTGATTCGCGCACCCATGGCGTTCAGCAAGTGACAGAGGTCCTGGACGTGGGGCTCTGAAGCCCCATTGCGAATTCGAGTGTGACCTTCGGCACGGACCGCGGCCATGATCGCGTTCTCGGTACCCGTCACCGACGGCTCGTCCAGAAACATGTCCGCCCCGAGCAACCGCTTAGCGGAGATGGTGAATCCACCGTTCAAGGTCACCTCGGCACCCAACGCCTCGAACGCGAGAAAGTGGGTGTCCATCCTCCGCCGCCCGATCACGTCGCCGCCGGGAGGCGGGAGCTCTACGTGGCCAAACCGCGCAAGCAGCGGCCCCGCCAGCAAGAGCGACGCACGGATCCGTTCGGCGAGCACGCGATCCACAGAATTCGTGTGCACTGACGAAGCGTCGATGGTTACATCGTTGGCACCATCCCAGCCTACCTCCGCCCCCAGCGACTCGATGATCTCCAGAAACGTGAGCACATCCCGAATCCGCGGGATGTTGTGCAGGGTCACCGGTTCCGACGCAAGCACCGTGGCAGCCAGGCAGGGTAAAGCGGCGTTCTTGTTGCCGGCGGGGCGAATCCGGCCTTGGAGCCGGTGGCTGCCTTCGACCAAAAAAGTCCCCATGGTCTCCGAGAAACGGGGTGGTGGTGGGGTCGAGCGGCCTCGAAGATACCGCTCGTCTCCACTCAGCAGCAACTGAGTCATGCGCCCTCCTCTTCTGGACGCACATGAGCAATGCATGATGCATGCCCGCCAGCTTGCTCCGGGTCGCCGACCGATCTAACATCGCCCAGTCCTTCGGTTTTCTACCGGTCAGCTATGCGCCTCAGAGAGTTTCTTCGATCAGATTTCGTCGTCCTACGCCTTGAAGCGAACGACATCGACGGGGTAGTCGAGGAGGTATGCGCTTGCGCGGCGGCAGCGGGGATCGGCGACGCGGAGGTCATCGCCGACAAGCTGCTGGAGCGCGAACGCGCCCACTCGACGGTGATCGGTTCCGGCCTCGCGATTCCGCACGCCACGGTCCCAGGCTTGGCAGAACCAGTGATCGGTATCGCCATCGCCGGGAAGCCAATCGACTACGGACCGCCCGGCACCGACCCTGTGCGCTTGTTCTTCGTTCTGCTTTCGCCGCCTGGAAGAGAACGCGAGCATGTGAAGCTATTGGCGCGTATATGCCGCCTCGCGCGACACGACGACTTCATCGACGAGCTGCAGTCTGCCCATGACGATGCATCGGTGATCCGGAGCATCGAATCGGTCGACGACCGGCACGTATGACGACGGACGGTAGCAAACGGCTGCTCGTCGCGATCATCAACGACCCCGACACGATCGACGAGATCCTGTCAGGCTTCATCGAGCTCGGGATCACTGGTGCGACCATCCTCAATAGCGAAGGCATGGGGAGCGTGTTGTCCCACGACATCCCCATCTTTGCGGGCCTTCAGACCTTGATCAGCGGATCTCGTCCACAAAATCGGATGATCTTCTCGGTCCTTCCAGCCTCGTTGGTCGACTCGGCCGTCGAGCTGCTCCAGGAGATTTCGGGGGACCTGGAGAAGCCCGCGACAGGCATCGTGTTCACGCTTCCGGTGGATCGTGTCGAGGGGTTGGCGCCAGAGTTGGGCGGCGAGGGCAACCCGATCTGAAACCCCTGGTCGGCGCTCTCGTCATCATCGTTGTCGCCCTCGTGGGCGCGCGCTTCACCTTCTCGAGGCAGCGCACCCCGTTGGGACCGCGGCTGCTGTTTCGGACCGGCACGCACTTCTTGATTGTCGGCTTCTTGATCGGCCCCGCCGGTCTCGGGCTAGTCACCGAGCAGGCAACCGGCCAACTCTTGCCGTTCCTCGCACTGGGGCTAGGGTGGGTCGGCTTCCAGTTCGGTCTCCAACTCGACCGAGAGAACCTACGACTTTTCGCTGCCTCCTATCACGCGCTGGCGATTGGGCAGGCTGCCATCACGTTCGCTCTGTTCTTCGGGGTGGGCTGGACGATCTTGACGATCGCCGGCCTAACAGATCGCGTGGCGCACCTGTTGCTGCTCGGCGCCGCAAGCACGGCAGCGGTTACCGCCCCTGCCGGTATCGCTATGGTATCGTCGAACTTCATGGTGAAGGGACATGTGCGGGACCTCTTGTTCTTCGTCGCGTCCGTCGACGCAGTGTTCGGTATCTTCGCCTTGCAGGTCACCTACTCTCTCTACCGCCACGACTCGGTGACCGCGGACGCAGGTCTCCTCGCCCAACTCGGCTTCTTCCTAGCCGTGGCGCTCGGTCTGGGCATTCTTTGCGGCATCATCTTTCTCTGGCTGGTTCGGGTGCGGCCGGCCGCCGAAGAGCTCGTGCTGTACCTCTTGGGCATCTGCGCGTTCGCCGGCGGCGCCGCGTTGCAGTGGGGACTCTCGCCGTTATTCGTCTCGATGGTCATGGGCGCGATGGTCGCCAACATGGGCCGTCGTAGGCAGCGCGTCTCCGCCGTTTTGAGGCGATGGGAGAAGCCCGTCTACGTGACGTTCTTGCTGCTAGCGGGGGCGCTGCTCCAAATCCCGAGCTGGTGGGTACTGCCGCTGGCGATGGCGTACGCGCTGCTGCGCTTCGCGAGCAAGGCGGTCGCAGCCGCAACCATGGTCTCGCTGCTGCCCTTCGACATGGACGTTCCGAAGCGACTCGGGCTGGGCCTCATCCCACAGGGCGGGATTTCGCTCGCCATGGCGGTGTCCGGAGTGCTACTGTACTCGGACCTTCAGATTCGGGGACTCGAAGCCGAGGCGACACTTCTCGCTGTGATCGTGATCGGCGTCATGCTTTCTGAGATTACGGGACCATTCTTGACGATCCGAGTCCTACGCCGCGCTGGCGAAATCTCGCTCCAGGTCGAACAAGCGATCGCAGAGGGGGACACGAGCAAAGCACGCCTAGCAGCGTTCCCGCCTCGGAGCGGTTAGACTAAAAGATGAGACTGCTGCTCGCGCCCATTCCGCTCCAGAGTTCCCTCCCGGCCGGTGACAGCCTCGCGATCGCCGCCGATATCGCGATGATCGTGGTCGGTGTGGCGATCGTGATCCTGGCGTTCGCCGGCGTGATGCTCGCGCGCAAGATCAATCGCACGTTGGACGGAGTACGTACCGCGGTGGGCCAGAACCTCGGACCCGTGTCAGATCGGGCGCGCGCCATCTCAGACAACGTCGAGTTCATCTCTCATGCGTTGCGCACCGATGTGGAGCGGCTGAACGCCTCGGTGCACGCACTGAGCGACCGACTCCATCAGGCTTCCGGTCGCATGGAGGAGCGCATCGAAGACTTCAACGCGCTTATGGAAGTCGTTCAGGAGGAGGCCGAGGGCATGTTCATCGATACCGCGGCAACCATGCGCGGCCTCCGCGAGGGTGCGGCCGCAATCACGCGTGCCGCCGCGACGCCCGCGGTCGAAAGCGACCAGCGGGACGAGGCCACGCACGAGGCCGATGAGGGAGACGACGTCTTCCTCGAAGCCGAGGCCCCTGAGGAACCCGACCACCCCGACGGCGACTCGGACGCGGCCGACAAGGCGCGGCAGCTCGCGGCCGAGCGGGAGGCGCTGCCTACACCGGAGGGCTGAGTCTCATCGGCAGTCTCATGGCCGCGCTCCTCGTCGCTCTCGCATGGCTCCTCTTGCTTCCCCACCCGGCAGCCGCCTGGGGTCCCGCCACGCACGTCGCGCTGGGTCAGGTGGTACTCGGTGCTCTCTACCTGGTACCGCCAGCGATCCGGGTGCTGCTCGAGCGCTACCCTCTCGACTTCCTTTACGGCTCGATCGCCGCCGACATCTCCTTCGCGAAGAAATACGTTCCGGAGGGTCGGCATTGCCACAACTGGGCAATCGGCGAGGAGATTCTCGAAGCCGCCAGTACGGACCGGCTGCGGGCGGTCGGCTACGGCTACCTGGCCCACCTCGCGGCCGACACGATCGCGCACAATATCTTCGTGCCGCGTCAACTTTTGCTCACCAGCACGACCAAAACACTCGGTCACGCCTACTGGGAACACAGGATGGACCTGCATGTGGGGGACGAATTCCTCAGGCAGGCCCGAGTGCTGGTCATCGAAAACGACCATTCCGACGCAGACGAGCTCCTCGACGATGTGTTGAGCCGCACGATCTTCAGCTTCAAGGCCAATCGGAAGATCTTCCGAGGGATGATTCGCCTCACGGGCGATGAACGATGGCAGCGAGTCTTCGGGCAGGTAGTCGCCAAGTCGCGCTTCGATCTCCCCAACTCCGTGGTCGATCGCTACTTCGAACTCGCCTTCGAGCAAGTGATCGACTACCTGACCGCCCGGGCCGATTCGGGTGCCGCCCAGCTGGATCCGGTCGGAGAGCTGAATCTCAAGCTGGCCAAGAAGGTGCGCCGGCGGGCGCTATCAGATCACTCGGTGGACCAGCCTGGCGTGCTGACCGAGATGGCTGATGCCTTCTTTCCCTTCCCGGATGGCTCACCCCGTTTTTGGCCAGAGGTCCGCGACCCCGCGTTCAAAGCAGGCGTGAGTGCGCACCAATCAGAGTCGTCCCGGGATCCAGGCGCACTCGGCCAATCATAAGCCGACCCTAGCTGAGCCGTTCCACCAGAAGCTCATTCACGCGTCGCGGGTCAGCCTGGCCCTGAGACCGACGCATGACCTGGCCAACCAGGAATCCCAACACCCTGGTCTCGCCTGATCTGTACCGCGCCACCTCGTCGGGGCTCTCTGCCACCACCGCCTCCACCCACTCGGCGAGGCGACCATCGTCACGCACCTGCAGCAACCCTTTGGCCTCGATGATCTCCATCGCTTCTCCGCCTCCGTCGGCCATGAAGCCCAGCACCTTCTTCGCGGCAGAATCGGAGACCGTACCGTCCTGGACTAGCGCGATCAGCCGGGCAAGTGACTCGGGTCGCACAGGCACGTCGCGCGCGTCATCACCGCGCTCGTTAATGAGCGCTTGAAGCGCGCCCATGACCCAGTTCGATGCGGTCTTGGTATTCGCGCCAGCCCCGACGACCCCTTCGAAGTAATCGGCGGTGGCGGCGGATTGCGTCAGGACCTCGGCGTCGTACGCGGGCAAGGAATAGTCAGCCTCCAGGCGTGCCTTCCGGGCGCGAGGTAGCTCGGGCAACGCGCGCCTGGCGGCTTCGATCTCCGCTGCCGAGACGCTCAATGGCGGCAGGTCCGGCTCGGGGAAGTACCGGTAATCGTGACTCTCTTCTTTGGAACGCATGGACCGTACTTCGCCCCGGTGGTCGTCCCAGAGCAAGCTCTCCTGCTCAATGGTGCCGCCCTGCTCCAGCACGTCGATCTGGCGAGCGATTTCAATGTCGAGCGCGCGTTCGATGCCCGAGAACGAATTGACGTTCTTGATCTCGGTCTTGGTGCCGAGCGTCTCGCTTCCCCGGCGTCGCACCGAGACGTTGGCATCCGCCCGCAGACTGCCCTCTTCCATGTTGCAGTCGCTCACGTCTATGTACTCGAGCGTACGCTTCAGAGTCCCAAGGAAGGCCCGCACGTCAGCGGGAGTGCGCAGGTCGGGTTCCGTAACCACTTCCACGAGAGGTGTACCCGCGCGATTGAGGTCGACCGCGGTTGACCCCGGCACGCGGTCGTGCAACGACTTGCCCGCGTCCTCCTCCATGTGGATGCGACGAATCCGGACAGAGCCCTCCCCTTCCGGTCCATCGAAGTCGACGACACCAGCCGTGGCCAACGGCCGATCGAACTGAGTGATCTGGTACCCCTTGGGAAGATCGGGATAGAAGTAGTTCTTCCGCGACCAGACGCTGCTCTCGTGCACCGTGCAGTCGAGTGCAAGCGCGGTGCGAACCGCTAGCGCGACCGCCTCGGGGTTCGTGGTCGGCAGCGCACCCGGAAGGCCCAGACAGACCGGACACACGTGCTTATTGGGCTCGTCTCCGAAGACCGCGGCGTTGCCGCAAAAGAGCTTCGCGGACGTGCGCAACTGGACGTGGATTTCGATCCCGATAACCGGCTCCCACGTCATGGTGCGCTCCCAGCCAACGAGGCTTCCAGCGCGCCGGCGACCGCGAGCATGGCCGACTCATGCCACCACGGTGCAAGCACTTGCCCGCCTACCGGCAGACCGTCGACCTCGCCTACCGGCACCGACATGGCCGGAATGCCCGCAAGGTTCGCGGTGACCGTGAAGACGTCGGACAAGTACATGGCGAGCGGGTCGTTTGTGTGCTCTCCAAGCGCAAACGCCGGCGTCGGCGTCGTCGGAGTGAAGAGCACATCCACCTGTTCGAACACGCCGGCAAAGTCCTGAGCGACGAGCGACCGAGCCCGCTGTGCGGTGCCATAGTATTCGTCGTAATAGCCCGACGAGAGGGCATACGTCCCTAACATGATGCGTCGCTTCACTTCGTCGCCGAACACAGCGCGAGTCCTTTCGTACATCGACGCGATGTCCGGCCCGCTCTGGCGAACACCAAAACGAACGCCGTCGAATCGCGCGAGGTTGCTGGAGGCTTCAGCAGGAGCGAGCACGTAGTACGACGGAATCGCAAAAGAGGTGCTGGGCAGAGAGACGTCCTGGAGTCGCGCGCCTGCGCCCACCAGGCGAGCTAGCGCTTTGTCGATCAACTCCTTTATCGCGGGGTCGAGAGCCTCCGGGAAATACTCCGCCGGGACGCCAACCACCATGCCCTCGACTCCCCTTCCCACGTCACTGGTGAAGTCCGGCACCGGGGTGTCGGCGCTGGTCGCGTCGCGGGGGTCGTGGCCGGCGATCACGCCGAGCAGGGTGGCGGCGTCGGAGACGGTCCGGCCGAGCGTGCCGACCTGATCGAGCGATGACGCAAAAGCCACAAGGCCGTAACGGCTCACGCGCCCGTACGTCGGCTTGATGCCCACGACCCCACAGAACGACGCGGGTTGGCGGACCGATCCACCGGTGTCCGAGCCCAGCGCCATCGTGGTGTAACCAGCCGCGACAGCGGCAGCCGAGCCACCAGAGCTCCCCCCCGGCACGCGGGACCGATCGTGCGGATTGAGCGTCGGACCGAAGCCCGAGTTCTCCGTGGACGATCCCATTCCGAATTCGTCGAGGTTGGTTTTCCCAATCACGACAGCGCCCGCATCTCGCAGCCTGCGCACCACCGTAGCCTCGTAGGGAGCCTGGTAGCCTTCGAGAAGTCGCGACCCACACGTGGTCGGCAGTCCGGCCGTGGACAGGTTGTCCTTGACCGCGACCGGAACCCCGGCCAGCCGCCCAACGGCGCGCACATCGAGATCGCCTGGGGTGGCGAGCGCCAGGAACGCATTGAGGCCCTCTGGACCGTCCTCCATCTGGGTGATGCGATCGAGCGCGGCCCTGGCGTCGCTCACTCCGGCTCCTCCCGGTGCACACCCGGCGGCGGCGGCACCACGAAGAAGTTCTCCCGCCAATCGGGCGCGAAGGAACCGAGTGGTCGAGTGAGGGCATCGGGCTCCTCGACTGACGCGGCTCGGGTCGCTGGCAGCGGGGAGCGGATCTGCGGCGTGAGATCCGACGTCTCGGCCAGGTCGAGAGAAGTCAGTTGATCGACGTGCCCGAGAATTCCGTTGAGCTCCGATGTGAGCCGCTCCAGCTCTTCCTCTGCGAGCTCCAGCCGGGCCAACGCGGCAATCTTCACAACGTCCGCGTGGGTGACGCTCACGGCCAGCCCTTCTCGAGAGACGCGTAGCGTACCAGCAGCTTCTTCTGTCCGATGTCGTCGAAGTCGATTGTGACCTTGAGATCTCGCCCGAAACCCGTGATCTCAACCACTGCACCGGACCCGAACGTCTGATGCACAACACGTTCGCCCTTCACGAAGCGCGGCAAGTCCTGGTTCATGGCCTCGTCCAGGTCGGGCTCGAACGTAGTGTCGAACGACTTGCGGCCCTCGGACCGCGGCCGGCCTCTATGGGGCGTGGAGTGCTGGAGTCGCGTCAGGCGCTCGCTGCGTCGGCGGTCGAGCAGCTCATCCGGCACGGCGTCCACGAAAGTCGAGAGGGTACCGTATGTGAAATCACCGGCGCGCCTGCGCTGCCGCGCCCACGACAGCGACAACTTGTCCTCCGCGCGCGTGATTCCGACGTAGAAGAGACGTCTCTCCTCCTCGATGGCATCGGCCTCGTCGTAGGCTCGGCTGAGCGGAAAGAGGCCTTCCTCGAGCCCCGCGATGAACACCACGGGAAACTCCAGGCCTTTTGCGTTGTGCAGGGTCATGAGCGTCGCAGTCGCCGCGTCGGGGTCGAGACGATCCACATCCGCTACCAGCGCCACTTGCTGCAAGAACAAGTCGAGCTCAGTGAAGGTGTCGAGCTCGCCCTCGTCCATCCCCTTCATGAGCATGCCGTCGAAGTCGAGCGCTCCCGCAATGAGCTCCGCGACGTTTCGAGCTCGATCCTCTCCGTCGGGTCCTTCGTCATAGAGATGGCGCACGAGGTCGAGGTCCTCGACCAGGTTCTCCAAGAGTTCTCCGATCGTCGCTTGCGTGGCGCGTAGGCTGAAGCGCTGAATGAGGTCCGCGAAGCGCATGAGTCCGTTAGCGCCCGCTGCCCTGACGTCGGGAATCTCGTCCGCGCGAGCCGATGCCTCGAGCAGGGTCAGCCCCTGCTCCGCGGCCCAGCGCGCCATGTGCTCCTGTGTCGTCAACCCGACAGCCCGGCGCGGGTAGTTCACGACCCGGCCAAAGGCTACAGCGTCCTTCGGGTTCGAGATCAGCCGCAAATAGGCAAGTACGTCCTGGATTTCACGGCGCTCGTAGAAACGCACACCGCCCACTACCTGATAAGGCACACCCTCTCGACGGAACGCGTCTTCGAGCGCTCGGGCTTGCGCGTTGGTGCGGTACAGCACGGCGCAGCCGTTGTATGAGAGACCGGGTGTTTCACGGATACGTGTCTCGATCTCCCCGACGATCCAACGGGCCTCGTCGCTTTCGTCGAAGGTTTCGACGAGCGTGATTTTCTCCCCACCAGTGCGGTCCGTTCGCAGCGTTTTGTCGGGACGGTTCACGTTCTCGACGATGACCGCGTTGGCCGCATCGAGAATACGCTCGCTGGAGCGGTAGTTGACCTCCAGCGCTACCACGAGTGCGCCGGGGAACGCAACTTCGAAGTCCAGAATGTTCCTGATGTCCGCGCCACGCCAGGCGTAGATGGACTGGTCCGGGTCGCCCACGACCATGAGGTTCTCGTGACCCTGGGCGAGCAGTTCCACGAAACGGAACTGCGCCCGGTTCGTGTCCTGATACTCATCCACGAGGATGAAGGAAAAGCGCTCGCGGTAGCGGTCCAGCAAGTCCGGATAGTCCTCGAAGAGCTGCACAGGCTTCATGAGCAGGTCGTCGAAATCGAACGCGTTCTGGTCCTTGAGGGCCCTCTGATACTCCGTGAAAACGCTTCCCACGTTACGCAGGAACAGATCGAAGGAACCCTCCGTGTCCTTTGCGAACGTATCGCCGTCGACGAGCTGGTTCTTGGCGTTGCTGATCTCGGCGCGTATCGCCTTGGGGCTCCACCGCTTGGGGTCGAGCCCTATCGAGTCCTGAACGTTCTTCACGAGGCGAAGCGACTGGTCCGAATCGAAGATGCTGAAAGAACGTTCCCAGCCCAGCCGATCCGCGTGGCGGCGGAGCAGGCGCGCGCCGACCGAATGAAATGTTCCCACCCACATGCCCGAGGGCTCCGCGCCGAGCAGCCGCGTGATCCTGTCTCGCATCTCGCCGGCCGCTTTGTTGGTGAACGTTACCGCCAAGATCCGGTCCGGAGGCACGCCGTGCTCGCTTATCAAGTGGCTGACACGGGCCGTCAGAACCCGCGTCTTCCCCGAGCCGGCACCAGCCAGCACGAGCAACGGACCCTCGAAGTGTGACGCAGCCTCTAGCTGCTCTGGATTGAGTCCCGCGAGATATTCCGGCACCTGCAGATCAGGCATCGGCCGCCGGCAGTCGTATCTGGAACGTGGTACCCTCGAAGCCTTCGAGCAGCTCGATACGGCCCTTGTGCACACCCTCGACGATGCGACGGGAGAGCGCGAGCCCGACCCCCCACCCACTCGACTTGGTGGTCACGCCTGGCTCGAAGAGTTTGTCCCGGATCTCGGGATCGACGCCGGGACCGGTATCGCGGATGCGCAGCGAGATCCATTTGCCGCCGATTTCCCGGGCATAGATCGTGATCTTTCCACCGCGCCCCGCGAGGGCGTCGAGCGCGTTCTTCACGACGTTCTCCAGCGCCCAGATGAGCAAGACTTCGTTGCCCTGCACTCTGGGCAGTCCCGGGGGGATGTCCACGACCAACTCGACGCTCTTCCGGCTCAGCTTTGGGATCCGGGACGCGAGGTACTGTTCCAGGTCGCTGACCACCTGGCGGACCGAAAGGGATTCCAGCTCGGGCTCGGTTCCGATGAGCTCGAAGCGATGACTGATTCCCTCGAGCCGCTGAAGGTCCTCGCCGATCGAGCCGGCGATCTCGCGGTCGCGAAGTCCGCCGGGGCGCTCGTCGACCGGAAGACTGAGCACTTCGAGCCATCCCGCCAACGAAGAGAGCGGCGTGCCCAGCTGGTGCGCGAGTTCGCGCGCCATCGATGTCCAGGCTTTCTCACTCTCCGCGCGCCGTTGGGAACGGATGACGACGAACCCGATCAACGCCGTGAGCAGCATTCCGCCGGCTTGGAACCACGGGATCCGGCGCAGTGACTCGAATTCAGGCGTACTCCCGAAATGGATTTGTTGGACGTTGGGGTCTCCGACCGGTGGATGGGCCGCGTCCAGGCTCCGGGTGTATGCGAGTATCTCCCTCTGACCCTCGGGCGAATCGAGGTCGACCTCGAAGTCCAGGTTCTCGAAGGCCGTCGCCAAGCCTCCTGGACCTGTAATCACCAGCGGCACCCCGGACTCGATGATGATGCCCTGCAGATTGAACATCGCCGTTATTGCCGCGGACTGATCCATCGTCGCAAGGCCGGCCTGCACCTCGTGGTAGATCTCACTCAGCCGCTCGGCGTTGTCCTCGAGCGCCCGGACGATCGACTCCGTGTAGACCAGGTACCAGCCGAGCAGCACGAGAAACATCGTAGCCAGCGCGACGGGCCACTTGATCTTCAGCACGCGACGCAGAACTCCATGCCGATCACCCTTCTAGGTCGACGGCGTGAGCCGGTCCAAGCCCACGTAGGGATGCAGCACTGGAGGTAGCACGACGCTGCCATCGGCCTGCTGGTACGTCTCAAGCAGCGCAGCCATCACTCGAGGAAGTGCCAGCGCGGAGCCATTCAGCGTGTGCACGAACTCCGGCTTCTCTGCCTGCGAACGCCGGAAGCGGATGTTGGCCCGGCGCGCCTGGTAGTCCGTAAACGTGGTGCAGCTCGAAACCTCGAGCCACTTGTCCACCCCCGGTGCCCACACCTCGAGGTCGTAGGTGAGCGCGCCGCTCTGCCCCAAGTCACCTGTGGCGAGCAAGAGGCGCCGATAGTGCAGACCGAGTCGCTCGAGCAAGACCTCCGCTTCCCGTGTCAGCTCCTCGAGGGCTTCGCGGCTGCGCTCGGGTAGCTCGTAGCGGACGAGCTCGACCTTGTCGAATTGGTGGACGCGCAGTAGGCCGCGGGTGTCCTTGCCGGCAGCCCCCGCTTCACGCCTGAAGCACGGCGTGTACGCCGTGTACCGGAGCGGAAGATCATCCGCGGAGAGCAACTCGTCCCGATGCAAGTTGGTGACCGGCACCTCGGCGGTCGGGATCAGCCAAAGCTCATCGCGCTCGGTCTGATAGGATTCCTCCGCGAACTTGGGGAGCTGCCCCGTGCCGGTCATGGTGTCGCTGGTTACCAGATACGGTACCCGTACCTCGGTGTACGCGTGCTCATCGACATGCACATCCAGAAAGAAGTTGATGAGCCCGCGCTGCAGCCGCGCACCACCCGCCAGCAGGACCGGGAAACCGGAACCGCTGACCTTGGAGCCACGCGCGAGATCGAGTATGCCCAGCGTCTCCCCCAACTCCCAGTGCGGGCGTGGCTCGAAGTCGAACGTCGCGGGTGAGCCGTGACAGGATAGGAGGACGTTGTGGTCCTCATCGCCTTCGGGGACCTCGTCGAACGGCGTGTTCGGGATGCCCAGCAGCAGCGCTTCGATTTCCTCGTCGGCCTCTCGAATGGTCACATCCAGCTCGCCGATCCGGACTCCTACTTCGCGCATCTCGAGGATGGGCGCCTCGGCGTCTGCTCCCTCTCGCTTGAGCTCCCCGACGCGCTTCGAGACCGCGTTGCGCTGCGCCTTCAAGTCGTTGACCACCCCGAGCGCTTCGCGGCGCGTGACGTCGAGCTCCAGAACGAGGTCCACCAAGTCCGGCAGGCTCGAGTCTCGCCTCGCCAGGGCGTCTTTTACGGCCTCCGTCTCGTGTCGGAGGCGGCGGATGTCAAGCATCAGTCCGGCGGAATGAGGCGGAGGCTGTTACAGACCGGGCTCACGTCGAACTTGAACGTCAGCGTACCGCCCTCCACGTCGATCACGAGCGGCACGAGTTTGGCGTAGTACGAGCAGGACGTGCCGAAGATGCCGGGACTCTGGGACGTCTTCACGATGTACACGGTGCCCATCTGCACCGGGACCGCATCGAACCTCGTGTAGACGGCGGTGTCCTCCGGAGCCTCGAGCACGTCGTCGAACTGGAGTCCGGGCAGCACGGCCACGCTGGCCTTGGAGCTGACGCCCAACGCCCCCGGTGGCAACAACACAATCTGGCCGCCTCGAGTATCGACCGCGACGTCCCAAGTGCCCGTAGCGGTCGCGGCCTCCACCCTCACTTTCCGGCGATTGTTGAAGTTGTACGCTGCCTCGAGGTTCAGCTCAGGACGCGCCAAAGAGTAGAGCAGAACGGTGTCCGGGGAGAGCTGCCAAGGGAATGCGAACGGATCGCTCCCGCACGCCACGAGGCCGACACTGAGTGCGACGAGCGCCGCAACAGGAGCGGGGCTGAGCCCACGGAGATTCACGCTTTTTACGGGTCGCTGCGGTGTCACGAAATCAGGTCCTTGTTCACAACGCGGCCGAGGCCGAAGAGAGCGCGAAAGGTGCCGGAAGCAAGAAGGGGGTGTCAACCCCGGAAAGCCCTGCAATTCCTTGACTTTACCCCATGTGCCGGGTAGGTTCCCCGCCCGTCGCCCCCGGCCTCACAGCCGTTTTCCTCGGTCAGACGGTCGGCGGCCCTCAGATCGAGGAGCAACCGTGCCCGACCAGCAAGCCCATCCTAGTGGCGGGCGCATCCTCGTGGTCGACGATGAGCCTCACATTCGACGGATCCTGAACACGATCCTCACCAACGACGGATTCGATGTGGTCGAGGCCGCAGACGGGTCAGCGGGCCTGGAGGCGGTCAGGTCTGACGCCGAGTTCGACTTCATCTTGCTCGACTTCATGATGCCCGGTGCGACTGGACTCGAGGTGCTCGCGAAGATCAGGGCCAGCGACCATCGAGCGCAGACCCCCGTGATCATTTTGACGGCAAAGGGCCAGGACACGGACAGAACGGCTGCCCTGGCCGGCGGCGCGAACGACTTCCTCACCAAACCTTTCAGCCCCAAGAAACTCGTTGCCCGAATCCACGAGATCCTCGACACCAACTGACGACGGGCTCTGGGTCGTCATTCTGGCAGGTGGAATCGGGGCTCGCTTCTGGCCAGCGAGCACTCGCGAGAGGCCCAAAACGCTCCTCCCGCTGGCCAGCGAGCAGCCGCTCATCGCAGACACGGTGGGGCGGGCCAGGGCGCTCGTGCCGGACGACCGACTCTGCATCTTGGCCGGAGAGCACCTTGCTGGGCCGTTCCGATCGGTGCTGGGCGACCTGCCCGACGCTGCCTACTGGATCGAACCCGACGCGCGCGGCACCTGCCCGGTGCTTGCCTGGGCTTCCTGGGAGATTCACCGGCGCAATCCCGAGGCAGTCATGGTCAGCCTGCACGCGGATCACCGCGTCCACTCCCTCGATGGGTTTCAGGAGACGATTCAAGCAGCCGCAGAAATCGCCCGCACACACGACGTTCTGGTCTGCGTCGGGGCCGTGCCGGACCGGGTCGAGACTGGATTCGGCCACATAAAGCGGGGGGAGGCGCTCGGCACGAGTGGCGAGATTGTCGCACACCGTGTGCAGGCCTTCCACGAGAAGCCGGACGCGGAGACCGCGCAGCGGTACGTAAGCGAAGGTCACCTGTGGAACACGGGTATGTTCGTGTGGAAAGTGTCGACCTTCCTCTCCGAGTTGGCCGAGCACGCCCCGGACGTCTCCGATTGTCTGGAATTGCTCAAGGACGGCGTGGAAGCATTTTTCGAGGCGGTCCCGGTGAGCGTCGTCGACACAGCCGTCATGGAGCGCTCCCAGCGTGTGGCAACCGTAGCGGCGCTCTTCGCATGGGACGATGTCGGAACTTGGGAGGCGCTCTCGCGCTCAAAGCCTGCGGACTCGGACGGGAACGTGCTGGTCGGCGACGCCATCACAGTGGATGGGACCGGCAATATCGTTTTTGCAGATCAGGGCGACGTTGTGCTCTTTGGCGTCGATGACTTGGTCGTCGTGCGTACCAGCGATGCCACGCTGGTGATGCCCAGGGAGCGGGCCGCAGACCTCACGACACTGTTGGCCGAGCTGGAAGGAGACGAGGAGTGAGCGACGCAAAACTCTACCTCTTCGACGACAGCCGCGCGCGACGCTGGGCGCCGTTCTCCTTGACGCGCCCGGTGGGCGAGCTGCTGTTCGGCTGTAGCACCTTAAAGGCCCGTGCCGAGCGAGTATTCGGCATGGAGTGCCACGGTCACGTCTCGAGGAGAGCGCTGGTAGGCTTCGACGAAGCAGGCGCGGCCCCGGGCGTGTCCCTGGACCAAGTGGCGCGAGATCACGTGGTGGTGCTGCTCTCCAGTCGAGCGATACCTGAGTTCCAGGACGTCGAAGTGCCGAGCGAGCGAGCGCGTATCACGGTGGACGGCGCGCCCGCCGGGTGGGTCGTGCCACCCGGGTCCGAGTTGCCCTCCGAGCTCTGGATCCGCAATCCTGGGCATGACCCGGGAAACACTCCTGAACTGAAGCTCGAGGGCATTATTCTCGACCGCCCTTGGGATCTCGTCACACGGAACGGCGCACGCGTGTGCGCCGACGCGGCAACGATGCCGGTCGAAGGCTTCGTACCCTCCGACGTGGTGGTCATCGGCGACGGCACAGTGTCTATCGGCGAGGGCGCACAGATCGAGTCCGGAGTTACGCTCGACACGCGGGGCGGACCCATTCGTCTGGATCGCGGCATCCGAGTCGAAGGGCCCGCGCGGCTTTCGGGTCCGCTCTATGTAGGACCGGACACCACATTGACGGGAGGGTCGATCTCGACATCGTCGATCGGGCGCAACTGCCGGGTGCGTGGTGAGGTCTCGGATTCCGTGCTGCTCGGCTACGTGAACAAAGCGCACGACGGTTACATCGGCCATGCGCTTGTTGGTCGATGGGTCAACCTGGGAGCGCTCACCACGAACTCGGATCTAAAGAACAATTACGGAACCATCAGCGTGTGGACCCCGGACGGCGACGTCGACACCGGCCAGATCAAGATCGGCTGCTTCTTGGGAGATCACGTGAAGACCGGCATCGGGACGCTCTTGAACACCGGGACGGTCGTGGGCTCGGGCAGCAACATCTTCGGAGGTGCGATGCCGCCGGTGGCGGTACCTCCCTTCAGTTGGGGGTCGGGGTCGAATCTGACCGAGTACCGCTTGGACAAATTCCTCGAAACGGCAGAGCGCGTGATGGCCCGCCGCGACGTTGCGCTCACCCCTGGCGTGAGGGCCGTGCTCGAGGCGGCGTGGCTCGGGACCGCGAGTCGTCGGTCGGAGTGACGACTAGACGGTCATGAGGGTCGCGGTCTTGGGCAGCGGGAGCGCCGGCAACGCCACGTTCGTCTGGGCCGGCAATACGCGCGTGCTCGTCGACGCCGGCTTCAGCGGGAAGGACCTCGCGTGCCGGCTGGAAACGCTCGGCCACGCCCCCGAGCAGATCGACGCCATCGTGGTGACGCACGACCATGGCGACCACACCCGGGGCATGGGGGTCTTTGCTCGCCGACACGGCACGCCGCTGTATATGACCCAACGCACCCGGGCCGCGTGTGAGAAACTGCTACGGGGCGCGGAGACGATTGTCGAATATCGGCCCGGGCGGGCGTTCCTTATCGGGGATGTTCGCGTGGAGCCGTTCCTGACCGTGCACGACGCAGCGGACCCGGTAGGCGTTACGCTCGTCGACGAGTGCACCGGACTGCGCCTGGGCGTCGCCACCGACCTGGGAAGACCGACCGCTCAGGTGAGGCACGCGCTGTCCTCATGTGACCTCCTGATCCTGGAGGCAAACCACGACGAGGTGCTGCTGCACACCAGCGCCTATCCGGCCTCGGTCCGCCGCCGCATCGCGTCGAGTCACGGACATCTGTCCAATCAGGCGGCGGCCCGCTTCGTGGTCGACCTGCTGCATCCGCGCCTGGCCGGCGTCGTGCTGGCCCACCTGTCCAAGGAGTGCAACCGGCCCGTGCTGGCGCGCAGCGTGGTCGGCGAGGCGCTGGAAAAGGCTGGTTGGTCAGGACATCTGGAGGTCGCACCTCAAGATCGGCCGACCGCGCTGCTCGACGTAGAAGAGCTTCGCTACCGGGCCGGACCCAGCCAGCTCAGCTTCCTCTAATCGGCTATGCGCAGCCCCACTCCAGCGGTTGCAGTCTCCTGCCCCCGCGCAGCGCGCGCTCTACGAACCAGCGCGTGTAGACGCGCACCTGCTGGCCCCTGTTGTAGACCTCTACCAGATACAGTTCGGAGGAGTCGTAGGACTCCAGCGCGCTGGTCGCTCCGTGCGTGGGCATTTCGTCAATGCAAAGTTCGACCTGCGTTCTCCTGCCGCGGCGGATCGTGCACAATTCGTCGGAGGACCCGACACACGCGGTCATAAATCCTACCTCCCTGCGGACCACGTCGTAGGCGGTGCCGGCGAAACGCAGCAACCGGCCCTGGTCCATGACACGCACGGACCCACTGTAGAAGCGCCGCCGCCGGTCGAATCGATCGACGAGGACCTGGAGGCCCTCCACCGCGATCGGACTCGGCCTCATCTTCACCGTCGTGAACTCTCCATGGGCCGTGGGGCCGAGCGTGACCTCGAGCGTCGAATAGCCCAGCTGTTCAACGGTGAGTGGATATCCGCCACCGCCGGGTGCTACTTCCAGGACGAAAAAGCCGAGCGAGTCGGTCATGTACCCCCTCATGGAGCCGGCCTGAGCTACGAAGGCGCCTTCGAGCGGGGTTCGCGTCTGCTCGTCGATGACCCTGCCTCTCAGTTGCACCAGAACCGAGCGTGCCTCGCGGCCACGGCTCCTCGGCGCATCCTGGGCAGCGGCGTCCAGACCAGGGGCGAAGAGCATCACCAACAGCATCCCGGACGCGGCGCCCCTATCAGTCATCGTGTCAGCCCCCCTCTGAGCCAGCGGTCAACTGCCATCGAGCTCAGCATGACGGGAGAGAAGTGCCTCCTCCGCAAGAGCGAGCGCGGCCTCGGCAGCCCCGTTGAGCGCCCGACACGTGCGGGCTCGCAGCGCGAACAGATTCTGCAAGAGCTCACTGGCAGAGTCGATCGTAATGTCGCGATGCTCGTATTCGTGTTCACGAATGCTCCCGAGGATGCCCTGCCACCTGAGTCGATGTTCGTCTGATGCGGTTGTGAATCCGGGCCACAGCGGAAGCTTGACGGTGATCTCAACCTCCACCTCCGCCGAGATCATCGCGCACCCGCCCGAACCCGGCTGATACTTCCACCGCGGCAAGGCTTTGTACACTGTCAGGCCCTGGCTGAGCCGTGCGCGTTCCCGTTCCAGGCGCATGCCGTTCAAGACGGCGATCATCTGCTGGAACGTTTCCGCCTCTACCACATAGCGTTCCTCCTGGGCAACAATCTGAAGACCGGGGCGCAGATTCGGCTCGGCACGGCCTTGGCCCGCGACCGGAGCCGTAGCCAGTAGGCAAAGAAAGACCGGCGAAATCCACGTGGTACGCATCACACGAACATACGCACGGAGGGCGGCGCAGAGACTACGCTCGCTAGATACCCAGAAGGCGCAGGAAGTCATTCGACAGTGCCCAGAGCATGATGCCAACGACGACCAGGAAGCCGAAGTTGCTCCAGCGCACCTTTTGTTCGAGCGAAAGCCCTCGTCCGCCACGCACCGCTTCGATTGCCAGGAAGACCAGGTGACCACCATCCAGGACCGGAATCGGAAGCAGATTCAGCACCGCCAGGTTCACGCTGAAGAGGGCCATGAATGAGAGGAAGATGTTCGGGCCCGCCGCAGCCGCCTGGCCCGAGGCCTGGCCGATGGTGACGATGCTGCCCATCGAGCGCGGCGAGATTCCGCCGGTGACCAGATCCTTGAGAAAACCGAGAATCATTCGCGTAACGCGGATCGTCTGTCGGTAGCCGAATACGAAAGCGTCCCCGAGAGAGATGGAATGGTAGACCACGTCAGCATCTGGCTGGAAGATCCCAGCCTTCCCCAAGAGTCGTACAGTCCCGTCCAAGGCCCTTCCTTCTTCAGAGTCGAGCATGACCGGACGCATGATCTCCTGCTCGTCGCGCACGATGCCGAGCTCGACCCGCTCTCCGGGGCGAGCCTCGATCACGCGCACGAAGTCGTACCAGTGTTCTACCGGTGTGCCCGACACAGAGACGATCCGGTCCCCGCGTTCGAGCCCAGCTTTGGCCGCGGGTGAACCCGGGTTCACGTTGCCGACGCCAGCCTCCACCCAACTCGCCACCGAACCGACGAGATCGCGCCTGTCCGACTCCTCGCCGGGAATCCGGATCTGGATGACCATGCGAGGCTCGACCACCTCGATCTCGATCGGACCTGGGTCTGACCGAAAGAGGCCGTTCTGCACGTCGCCCCAATCGTGAACCTCGGAATCCCCGATGCGAACGAACCGGCTGCCCTCCGGGATTTCCGCGAGAGCCTCCGTCCCTGCGGGCAGGCTGGAGGCGGCGATGAACCCCACGCGGGTCGTACTCAGCTCTGCCATGCCCCAGTTCGCGGCAACGAACGTGTAAAGGCCGAATGCGAACAGCATGTTCATGATCACACCTGCCGAGATCACGAACGTCCTCGCCCAAATCGGCTGAGCGTCGAAGTCTCGCGGACTCGGCTCACGCTGCGCCCCGCCTCCGCCCTCGATCCGCTCCATCACCTCGTCGTCCATCCCGCCCATCTTCACGTACCCGCCCAGCGGGATCGCGCCTATCACGTACTCGGTTTCACCGCGCTGGATCCCAAAGATCTTGGGGGGGAATCCAATCGAAAAACGTACGACCCTCACCCCCACCGCCTTGGCCGCGGCGAAGTGTCCCAACTCGTGCACGAAGATCAGCACACCGAGCACGATGATCGTTGCCAAAAAAGTCATAAAGTCGTTCCCATTCTCGCCTCACCGAGCCGATGAGCCACTTCCGTGGCCACCGCCCGTGCCGTCCCATCGACGGCCAGCACATCCTCAACACTCGTTAGTTGCCCCACTCCGACTCCATCGATGGCTTCGCTCACCACATCTACCATCTCCGGGAACCGAATCCTTCCCTCCAGGAACGCTTGCACCGCGATCTCGTTCCCCGCGTTGTAAGCAGCCGGCGCCGCCCCGCCCTTTGCGCCTGCCTCGACGCCGAGGCCGAAAAGCGGAAACGCTTCCTGGTCTATCTCTTCGAACGTCAGCGGCGACGACCGGACCGGGTCGTACGTCCGCAATACTTCATCTTCCACTCTGTCAGGATAACTCAGTGCATACAGGATCGGCAGTTCCATGGTTGGGAATCCGAGCTGCGAGAGCACGGAGCCGTCCACGAACTCGACGAAGGAGTGGATGATCGACTGTGGGTGCACCACCGCATCGATCCGGTCGTACGCGAGTCCGTAGAGGTAGTGTGCCTCGATGACCTCGAGCGCCTTGTTGGCGAGCGTGGCCGAATCGATCGTGATCTTCGCCCCCATATCCCACGTCGGGTGCCGTAACGCATCTTCAGGCCGTACGTGCCAGAGCTGCTCCCGGTTCCGCCCTCGCAGCGGACCACCGGACGCGGTGAGCACGAGACGCTGGACCGAGTCGCGTCTGCTGCCTTCGAGGCACTGCAGGATCGCGCTGTGCTCCGAATCGATCGGCACGATCTGAGACCCTGCCATCTTCGCCGCCTGCAAAACGAGGGGCCCGCCCGCCACCAGAGACTCTTTGTTGGCAAGCGCCAGACGGTGGCCTGCCTCGAGCGCCGTCAGCGTGGGCTCCAGCCCGGTGGCCCCGACCAGCGCGTTGAGCACCACGTCGACTTCCGGGTCGGCCGCGGCAGCGAGTAGCGCCTGACGCCCCGAGGTCCACCGCGTGGGGCTGGAACTCGCCGGCAGAGGTACCGATTCGTCCGCCAGCACAGCCCGCTGGGGGCCGAACCTCTCCACTTGAGCCCACAATTCCTCTACTCGGCGGTTCGCCGCCAAGGTCACCACTTGGAAGTGGTCGGGATGCCGGGCGATCACCTGCAAGGCGCTCTTCCCGATCGATCCCGTGGACCCGAGGATCGCGACGCGAATCACAGAGCCCGATCCAGCAAAGTCAGGATCACATACGCCATGGGAAGCGTGACGATGAGCGCGTCGATCCGGTCTAGCACGCCGCCATGCCCCGGGAAGACCGCGCCCGAATCTTTCACTCCGGCCTCCCGCTTGAGTAGTGATTCAGCGAAGTCTCCTACCTGGGCGCCCACGCCAAGTACCGCCCCCACGATGGCCGCGACTCCCAAACTCTCGATCGGCACACCTGGCAAATACGGTGCGGCCACGAGGTACCACAGCGCCGCTCCCGCCGCCGCGCCGATCAGGCCCGCCACCGACCCCAGCCAACTCTTCTTGGGACTGACCGATGGCAGAATCTTGGCTCGGCCCCAGGCGGTGCCAGCGAAGAACGCAGTCGCGTCCCCAATCCAGGTGCTGGCCAGAGGGAGTGCCACGACCAGCAGCCCGACCCATGCCTTGGGAATCACCTCTCCCCACGCCTCAGCCGACGGCAACTCGTGCAGCATGAGTACGAATGCCAGGGGAAAGCCAGCATAGAGCGCACCGAAAAGCGTGACCGCCACGGACGCGAGGGGCTCCCGGTCCGCTCCGCGCACAATCGCCGCGAGCAGCCCAAATAGGGACACCGCCCCGAGCACACCCAGCGCCCAAGGGGCGAGAGCTGCGTAGCTGGGGTAGGCCCCGGCGAGAAGTACGAGACCGGCTGCCGCGGAAGCGCCCAGCCACCGGAGCGGACGCCTGCCTTTCTTTTGCTCCGCGAGGCGGTACGTCTCGATGGCTGCGAGGCCGGCTAGTATCGCAACGGGCACGGCCAAGACCCAGCCGCCTACATAGAGCAGACCAAGAACAACCGGGACTCCGACGAACGCCACGGCCCAGCGCCGCGCGAGCTCGTTGCCTGAGCTCACAGCGCTTCTACGCGCCCGAATCGGCGTTCACGCCGCTGGTAGTCCAGCACCGCCTCGAAGAGGCTCTCGCGATCGAAGTCGGGCCAGAGGACTGGGGAAATGTGGAGCTCGGTGTACGCCAGCTGCCAGAGCATGAAGTTGCTGAGTCGATACTCTCCCGACGTGCGGATGAGCAAGTCCGGATCCGGTAGTCCAGCGGTGAAGAGCGTGGAGCTCAGCATCTCGTCGTCGATCTCCTCCGGCGACAACTCGCCCCGCGCGACGCGTTCAGTCAGAATGCGCACTGACCGGATGATCTCCTCTCTGCCCCCGTAAGAGATCATCAAGTTGAGGCGGAGCTCAGAGCCACCGGCTGTGCCCTCGACGATCGTCTCCACAGCGCGCCGTGTGCGATTGTCGATGCGATCCAGATCCCCCAGCACGTGCACCTCGACGCCCTGCCGCTTGAGCTCGTCGAGCTCCTTGCGAGCGTACCGTTGCAGCAGTGACATCAGTGCCGAGACTTCTCGCTGCGGGCGGTTCCAGTTCTCGGTGGAAAATGCAAAAAGGGTGAGCACGTCCATGCCTACTTCGATGGCGCCCTCGATCGTCTCGCGTACCGACTCCATGCCTTCTCGATGCCCGAGCTGGCGGGGCAATGACCGCTGCCGAGCCCAGCGTCCGTTCCCGTCCATGATCACGGCGACGTGCCGGGGCACGTCGCCGCTCAGACGGATGCGATCAAGGCGCTGCGAGGACATCTCAGGTGGCCGACTAAATGGCCATCACCTCGTCTTCTTTACGCTTCATCAGTCCGTCGATCTTGTCACCGTACTCGTGCGTCAGTTTTTCCAGCGAGTCTTCGCGTCGACGTCCCTCATCCTCGCCGACCTCGTGCTCCTTCACCAGCTCGTGGATCTCCTCCCGAACGACGCGACGCGTGTGGCGCAACGAAATACGCCCATCTTCCGCCATCTTGTGCAGGAGCTTCACATATTCCTTCCGACGCTCTTCATTGAGCGGCGGAATCGGGATCCGAATGATGTTGCCGTCGTTGGCCGGATTGAGCCCCAGGTCCGCCACCATGATCGCGCGCTCGATGTCAGCCAGTAACGTCTTGTCGAACGGCTGGACCACGAGCAGGCTCGGCTCCGGCGTGTTCACGGTGGCGAGCTGATTAATGGGCATCTTCGACCCGTAGGCGTCGACGCGTACGGTATCGAGCAGGGCCGGAGTCGCCTTACCCGTGCGTACGGTGGCGAACTCACGTCGGAGAGCGTCGAGCGCCGCCTCCATGCGCTTCCTTGCTTCCTCCACGGTCGGCATCACAACCTCCGGAAACTGTGATCGAGCCTCAATCTGCTACGATACAAGGGTTCCGACGTGCTCACCACGGATCGCGTCAGCGACCGCGCCGCGATTCTCCAGGTTGAGCACGATGATCGGAAGGCCGTTCTCCTTGCACATCGAAACCGCCGCGGCATCCATCACAGCGAGTTCGCGACTCACGATCTCTTGGAACGTGATGTTCGGGATGAACTCGGCGTCGGGGTTCTTCACGGGGTCCGCTGTATACACGCCCTGCACTTTCGTAGCCTTGATGACCACGTCGGACCCCATCTCGATCGCCCGCAATACCGCGGCGGTATCGGTCGAGAAATACGGATTGCCTGTACCCCCAGCAAAGAGGACGACTCGCTCCTTCTCCATGTGGCGCAGGGCCCGCCGCCGGATGTAAGGCTCGGCGATCTCCTCCATCCGAATCGCGGTCATGACCCGAGTCTCCACGCCTTTGTGCTCCAGCAGGTCCTGAACCGCAAGCGCATTGATGATCGTGGAAAGCATGCCCATGTAGTCCGCCTGAACGCGGTCCATCCCTTCCTTGGACGCCATGGCTCCGCGCACGATGTTGCCGCCACCGATCACTACGCCGAGCGTCACGCCCATCTCCACGATGGACTGGATCTCGTCCGTGAGCTGGTCGACCACCGAGGGATCGATCCCGAAGCCACGGTCTCCGGCGAGCGCCTCACCGGACAGCTTGAGAAGCACTCGCTTGTATCGAAGCTCCGGAGCCGTGTCACTCATCGCGTCCGCCCTCGCTATTAGTTCTGGCCAACCTTCATGCGACAGAAGCGCGCCACCTCGATCTTCTCACCCGTGCGGGCGGAAACCTCGGTGATCAGCTCCTCGATCGTCTTGTCGGAGTCTTTCACGAAGGGCTGCGCCAGAAGCGTGTTCTGCTTGAAGAACTTATTCAGCTTACCCTCGACGATCTTGTCGGCGATATGATCGGGTTTGCCCTCCTCCTTCACCTGCTCAACGTACACCGCGCGCTCGCGCTCAATGACCTCAGCTGGGATCTCGTCGGGTGAAACCGCCATCGGCGCCATCGAAGCAACGTGCAGCGCCAGATCTTTCGCGAGGGCCTTGAAGTCATCCGTGTTGGCGACGAAGTCGGTCTCGCAGTTGAGTTCGACAATGACCGCGGTTCGGCTGTCGAAGTGGACGTAACTGCCGATGGTCCCCTCGTTGGCCGACTTCTCGGCTCGCTTCGCCGCCTTGGCAGCCCCTTTGGCGCGCATCAGATCGATCGCCTTCTCGAGGTCGCCCTCCGTCTCCGTGAGCGCTCTCTTGCAGTCCATCATGCCCGCGCCAGTCATGTCGCGCAGCTTTTTCACATCACTCGCGGTGATTTTTTTATCGCTCATCGTACCATTTTCATCATTCAGGGCTGAACAAAGAGGCGGAGCGGACCGGGTACCCCGGTTCCACCGGGACTTCCGGTGCCTCTGCCGCCTCTCACGGGTCCTACGTTGTCCAGAACAAGGCCGGCAAACTTCGCCGGCCAGCGAGGGTGGACTATCCCTCCGACTCCTCTGTTGCGGCTTCCGGAGCCTTCGCTTCTGCCGATTCTGACGCTTCGCCGGCAGCGACTTCCAGAGCCTCCTCTGCGGCTTCCGAAGCTTCCGTCACTGGTGCCTCCGCTGCTTCCGCTGCTTCCGCCTCGGGGGCTTCCGCTGACTCGGCCACCGACGCCTCGTCTGCATCCGCGGCAGAAGCCGGCTCCGTGGCTGCCTCGCCTTCCTTCAGCTGCGCGATGACCTCGGGACGCGGACGCCGCTTGCGACGCGGACGTCTGCGCTGCGGTGCCTGACCCTCGGTCGTCTCTCCCGTTTCGGTGGAGTATACGGTCGCGGCCAAATCGTCGACGCGGCGGCGTTCCTCGTCCGGAACTTCGCCGCGCGCGACCACGATCGTATCCGCGATCGCCTTGGCGATCAAGCTGACCGCTCGGATGGCATCGTCGTTGCCCGGGATCGGGTAGTCGACGAGGTCCGGATCGGCATTGGTATCGGTAATGGCCATGATCGGAATCCCGAGCTTGGCAGCCTCACGCACCGCAATCATCTCTCGCTTGGCATCGACGATGAAGATTGCACCGGGCAAGCGGCTCATATCCTTCACACCCACGAGGTACTTGTCGAGCTTGATGCGCTCCCGGTCGAGGACGAGCCGCTCCTTCTTCGTGTAGAACTCGAAAGCGTTCTCTTCCTGGCCTCGCTCCAGTTCCTTGAGCCGGCGAATCTGCTTCCGAATCGTCTGGAAATTCGTGAGCATGCCGCCGAGCCACCGTTCGGTCACATAGAACGAGTCGCAGCGCTCGGCCTCCTGCTCGACGATGGTGCGAAGCTGCTTCTTCGTGCATACGAAGAGGACTCGATCCCCGCGCAGCACGACCTCGCGAATCGCCTGCTGCGCGATCTTGAGCTGATCGAGCGTCTTGCGCAGATCGATGATATGGATGCCGTTGCGTTCGGTGAAGATGAAGGGCTTCATCTTCGGATTCCAACGGCGCGTCTGGTGACCGAAGTGTACTCCGGCCTCCAGGAGTTGGTTGAGGCCTACGTCAGACATTTCGCCATCTCTTTTTGTGGGGCCGATTGATTACGCCCCGATCAGGATGTCAGGGCGTTGGCACGCCCTGGGTACTTCTAACGCTTCGAGAACTGGAAGCGCTTTCGGGCTTTCGGCTGACCGGGCTTTTTGCGCTCCACCTGGCGCGCGTCCCGGGTGAGCATGCCCTTCTCACGGAGCAGCGGCCGTAGCTCCTCGTCGTGTTGCAGGATCGCACGGGCCAGTCCCATCCGCAGAGCGTCGGACTGCCCGGTCAGACCGCCCCCATGGACACGGGCAGTGACGTCGAATTGCCCCTCGAGGTCGGTGATCTTGAACGGCTCTCGCACCCGAATCTGATGGGTCGGACGGGGGAAGTAGTCGTCCATGTCACGGCCGTTGATCTTCCATTCGCCGGCGCCCGGGCGCAGAATCACCCGCGCGACGGACCTCTTGCGGCGTCCTACCGTCTGAATCTGGTCTTTGACTTCGCCTGCCATATCGCTCGGATCCCTCTTCAGATGTCCAGGGGCTCGGGCCGCTGGCCCTGATGGGGATGATCCGCGCCCGCGTAAACCTTCAGCTTCTTTCGTATCGACCGACCGAGAGCATTCTTCGGAAGCATGCCCTTGACCGCGAGCTCGATCACCCGCTCGGGGTGCGTCTCGATCATGCGGCGGAAGGGGATGTGCTTTTCACCACCCATATAACCGGAATGGCGGAAGTACGTCTTCTGTTCGGCCTTCTTGCCGGTGAGCGTCACCTTCTCGGCGTTGACGACTACTACGTTGTCGCCCACGTCCAAGTGCGGCGTGTACATCGGCTTATGCTTGCCCCGGAGAATCACGGCTATCTGCGTGGCGAGTCGTCCGAGCGGCCTGTCAGTCGCGTCGACGACCCACCAGTGATGCGTGATTTCTCCGGCTTTCGGTGTATACGTTCTCATGCTCACTATCGATAAACGGCGATTCTAAAACACAGCTATAAATGATATCTGGGACCCATATAGGTGTCAACGGGCGTTCGGCCTTGTAGGACGGGGCTTTTCGAGGGGTGGCGACTTGGCCGGCTCGCCCCTACATGAAGGTCTCGAGGAACCTCGCCCGCGAGGCATGGCGGAGCCGAACCAAAGCCTTCTCTTTGATCTGGCGCACGCGTTCCCGGGTGATGCCGAGAGTGGCTCCGATCTGCTCGAGCGTCATGGGCTCTTGATGGTCCAGCCCGAAATACAGCCGTAGAATCTTCGCTTCGCGTTCCTTGAGCGTGCCCAACGCTTCCTCGAGGGTGTTCTTGAGCGCGTGGGAATAGGCCTCGTCTTCAGGGCCGGGCGAATACTGGTCGGGCAGATAGTCGAGCAGGCGATTGTCTTCGCCAGGCGTCACGGGAGCGTCGAGCGACAAGTGCGACTGCGAGATCGCGAGCGTACGCTCGACTTCCTCTTGGGTAATGTCGAGATCTTCGGCAATTTCCTCGACGGTGGGCTCCCTGCCCAACTCCTGAAGCAGCGTTGAGCTTCGGCGCCCGATACGGTGAAGCGCCCCAGCACGGTTGAGGGGCACGCGCACGATGCGGCTCTGCTCCGCTAGCACCTGCAGGATCGCCTGCCTAATCCACCAGACTGCGTAGCTGATGAACTTGATGCCCTTGGTCTCGTCGAACTTATGAGCAGCCCTGATCAACCCGAGATTTCCCTCGTTGATCAGGTCCGATAGCGGGACCCCCTGATTTTGGTACTTCTTCGCCACCGACACGACGAAGCGAAGGTTGGAACGCACGAGCTTGTTGAGGGCTTCCTCGTCGTCGACCCTGATCAGCTTGGCGAGCCTTGCTTCCTCGGCTCTGTCGATCAACGGGTAACGGCTGATCTCCTTGAGGTACTGATCCAGCGAGCCTTCCTTGAAGGAACCGCGTCGGGCGGAGAAGGTCATTGCTGGCGGCGAGAGTTTCCTGAGGGAGCGCAGCCTCGACGGGCGGGCGAAGGCCGGCCGACGAGGGGACACCGGGCAGTAGAATCGGACGCGGTCGAGTCTAGCGCAACCGCCCCGGCGGGCTGCTAGCGCACTGCCGCTCCGATGCGGCCCCACCAGATCTCCCGCAGCCAGGGCGCGCGCTCACCCCCACGCGGGTCGAAAGAGTAGTAAACGAACCAGGGCCGGCCCCGAACTGCGTCGGCGTGCACAAAACCCCAATATCGGGAGCCCTCACTGTTGTCCCGGTTGTCGCCGAGCACGAAGTAGCGTTCGTGGGGCACGACGATAGGACCCTAATTGTCGCGCGTGGGCTGATACTTGCCGAGCGGTGCGGCGACCAAGTGATTGGCCTGCCAGCGCATGTCCGGGTGCTCAGCGTCGCCGCGACGATCTACATGGATCGCGTACGGCTCGTAGACCGGCGCGCCGTTCAGATTCAGATATAGATGCTTGTCGCGCATCTCCAGGGTATCCATGGAAGCCCTACCAGCCGCTTCACATAGTTGCGATCGGGCTCGTGCGGAGGATTGAAGACCATCACGTCCCCGCGCCGGGCCTGGGAGATGGCGGGCAGCCGCAAGTCCGTGCCTGGCACCCGTGCCCCGTAGACGGCCTTGTTCACGAGCAAGAAGTCGCCGACGAGCAAGGTGCTCTCCATCGAAGACGTCGGAATCTTGAAGGCTTCGACACCGAAGGATCGGACGACGAGGAAGAGCACGAAGGCCACCAAGAGAGACCTTCCCCAATCCCTGATGCCTGCCATGACTCCCGTCTCGGCGGCACGCTGCTATTCGAGAATAATCTCCTCGACCACCCCCCAGTCTTCCCCCGATTCTCGCACACCGCCCTCGCTTCTTGCCAAGACGTCGCAGAGGCGCTCCCGGTGCCAAACGACCCATCGGCGCCCCCATGTTCATGCGCTGCCAAGCGCCCGCGGGTCTCAAGGCATACACAGCCTGCTCGACCTCGTTCCTTGAAGACTGTTGAAGAAGTACAGCGGGCCGGGCGACCCACGCCAAGCCGTGGGTGCCCCGTGCTTGCGCGTGTTCAGGCGAGGAACGGCGAGGAGTCGTAGCGAGCGGGCACCGCCGCCGAAGGTGGTGGTCCGACGAGGAGAGACGATGGATCGACCGCGCAACCATTATGTGCCCAACACCAAGACGAAATGACACGCGAGTTTGTGGGTTGCGGTGGCACGGCACCCGGAGCCCCGTGCTCAAGCACGGGTGGCGGCCCGCTGTACTTCCTCAACAGCCTTCCGGCCGACACTGCAGCGATGAGCGAATCGCAGATAGTCTTAGGGAGGCACAACCCGGAGACCATACATGCCCATGCTAGCTCTGCTGCGGTCCGGCAGGGACCCGAGCCCAATCTCGCTCCTGGCCACCCTGCTCGTGCTCTTCGGACTCTTCGCGATGATGCGTGATCGCATGTCGGCGACATCGGAGGTCGACCAGGCTTCTGAACCGTGCGATGAATTCTATGACCCCCTGTGCGCCTCCGAGCTCGACGGCGGGTCTGCGCGACGGGGACTCACCGCAGGCGCCGGTGGGCCGGAGGGGCCGGTACTGTCCGCGGAGACCGCGTGCTTGAGCGTCGGGTACTTGTGCGCGGAGTTGGAGCCCACCGGCATGGTGCAGATCCGTCGATGGAAGGACTTCCAGGGGACCATCGTCGTGCACATTCCGCGACCGGACTTCTTGTCGTCCGGCGACGCGCGCCGGCTTCAAGTCGCGGCCACCGCGGGCGTTCGGCAGTAGAACGGTCAGCCTTTCCCGATCTCCGTGGACGAACGGGGGAACCGCGAGTCACACTTCGAGGTGCGGTGGCGCCGTTCACTCGGCGGACGTCAGATCGGAGTGGCACGGACTCAGTGGTCTCCGGAGGAGGGCTTGCAGGTTCTCATGCTCGAGCTCGCCGCCCAGAGTCCCTTCGGGACCGGCACCCTCGAGCCGCGTCAGGCTCGACTCATCGCAGCGCACGAGATGGGCCACGCTCTAGGCATTCTCATGCACAGTGACAACTCACGCGACGTGATGTACCCGACCAATACCGCCACTTCGCTGAGCGCGCAGAACTATAAGACGATGGGGGCCTTGTATGCCTTGGAGGACGGCACCACCATCCTCCGGTGAGCTATCTCGCCGACCGAATGCCGGCTGTACCGTACCGCGTTAGGTCATGCGCCCCATCACCGCTCACCGCCGAACCTCAGGACGCCCTTCACGTAGAGCGCGCGGCCGGGCCCCCGGAAGCTGAAGACCTCCTCGAAATCCCGATCAAGCACGTTCTGCGCGCGAAGCTCCAGAACGAACCCTGGCCTGCCGGCGTCGGCAGTGACGACCTCGATGGATCCACCCAAGGCGAGATTGCTGTATCGAGCCAGTTGTACGGGCACGGCGGGGAACTGCGTAAAGTCCCTGTCAGCCCGCGAGCCGACGACGGAGACGTCCGCAAACAGCTGCACTCGGCTGCCTGCATCGGCAGCCACGCGCGCGTTGAAGGTGTGCTTGGGCCGCCTCAATAGTGACTCCCCGACAACGAAGGCCGCACCGGGACCCTCTTGGAATCCGGAGTCGGTGACCTCGGTATCGAGTCGCGTCCATGAAGCCGATCCCCGAAACGAACCGACTACTCCGTCGATCTCGAACTCCAGACCCCGGCTGTTGGCAGCCGCCACATTGAAGAAATTCGACCCGTCCGGAGTCGAGGTGACGAATGTGTACTGGATCAGGTCTTCGAACGACTGGTCGAACCAGGTGACGCGAACGTGCGCGTCGCCCGCGAAGAGGACCTGATCGACACCGAACTCCCATGAGCGAGAGCGCTCGGGCTCGAGGTTCTCGTTCCCTACGGCGAACCCAGTCGCGAAATTCTCGAAGAACGTGGGCTCCTTGAGTGACGTACCGGCGGAGCCGCGGAGTCGCGTGCCGAGGCGCTGCGAAGCCAGCCAGGACGCTCCCATTTGCCAGGTCCCAAACGTCCCGAACCTCTCGTTGTCCTCCAGTCTCCCGCCAACGTTCAACGCAAGACGGCTCAGCTCACCGGTGACATGTGCATAGTACGCCTTGTTCTCACGCGCGTACTCGCTGCCTCCCGACGACGCACCGTACTGACTCAAGGACTCGGTTAACGATCGCTGGCGCTCCTGCTCGATCTCCCACCCGCCGGTAGCTACAAAATCGCCCGTGCGTAAGTTGGCACGCAGGTCGACGGTCGCGCGTCTGATGTGATCGAGGCTTGTGAAACCGAAGAAGCCCAGCGTGTCGGAAGCGGCGTCGGGCGCGTCGTCCGCACCCCCATCCGTATCCGCCACGCCTACGCGCGCCTGTACGTCGAACCCGGAGGAGAACTCCCGACGGAGGGAAGCGCTCAAGACGGTCTCGTCTCCGTACGTGAAAGCATTCCGATCCACCGTGTTGCCGGCGGCGTCCGTCGGGTAGTGGTACTCCCGGTCACCGACGCGAAACGAGATGCCGGCGCGCGTGCGATCGTCCGGCAGAAAGCTCAAGCGACCGCTGGCGACCGTATTGTCATGGCGATTGTTGAACGCCAGGATTCCATCGGTCCTGGAGCGGGACAGCGAGATGCTGTATCCCGTGCGCTCCGTCCCACCAGCGGCTCCCGCGGACCAGTCACGCCGGCCAAAAGAGCCAAGACGCGTCGACAGGGTTGCCGTCATGGGTCCGTGCCCCGCCCGAGTGATGATGTGGATCACGCCGGCCATGGCATCCGATCCATGTAGCGCGCTGGAAGGACCGCGGACGATCTCGATTCTTTCCACGTTCCAAAGCGTGAGTGCCGCGAAGTCGAACCCACCGCCCGGCTGGTTTATCTGGACATCGTCCAGCAGCACCAGCACGTAGTCGCTCTCGCCTCCCCGTAGGAAGACGGAGGTCGCCGCGCCGAACGAGCCACTCTGCACGACCGCCAGCCCGGATACGGTTCGCAGCGCGTCTGCAACGGTGGCGAGACCTGCAGCCCGGAGGTCTTCGCCCTCGAGCACGGTCACATTGGAAGAGATCGCGTCGGCGGATCGAGGCGTCGGGCTCGTCGTGACGACAAGGCCGTCGAGCGAAAAGGCACGCTCCTGCGCGACGAGTGCGGACGTGCTCGAAAGAGCAGCGAGTGCCAGGACGGCCAGAGTTCTGCGGGCCATAACCCCCCCATCGGAGATATTGGGCTTGGACGGGTGGTCCAGGTCTCCTGGCTCGAGGTCGACTGTCCGCCTTCCCGGGGATCAACCCCAGTGGCTCTCGTGGACAGACGTTCCGACTACGTCGGACCTCTCACAGTGGCGGGGCCGCGCCGGAATTTCACCGGCTTCCGATATGGCCCACCCGCATGATCGATTGTGGGAAGAACATACGTCCGGCAGGGGCCCGAGGCAAAGACACGCCGAGGGAGCGCAGACTATTCGCTAACCATCCCGCACGAGGCCGTAGCGCTCGATCTTCTTATAGAGATTCGAGCGTGGCATCTCAATTCGGCGCGCGGTCTCGGCCACATTCCACTCGTTCTCACGCAATTTCTGAACGATGTACGCACGCTCGGCACTCTCCTTGAACTCCACGAAAGTCTCGAGACCGAGAATCTCGCCTGCCATGCTTTGGGAGCCGCTCCTGCCAGAAGCGAGCAGATCCACGTCGTCGGGCCCGACCTCAGGTGATGTTGAGAGAATCAGCAGACGCTCGACCGTGTTGCGCAGCTCTCGTACGTTGCCCGGCCACGGCAGCCCCTGCAGCCGTTCAACCGCTGAGGAGGAAAAGCGCTTCGGGACCACACCCTGCCCGTTGGCCATTCGCTCACAAAAATGGCTTATCAGCATGGGCACGTCTTCGCGCCGCTCGCGTAGCGCGGGGATCTGAATCGGGACTACGTTCAGCCGGTAGAAGAGATCCTCGCGGAACGCTCCCACCTCGATTTGTTGTTCAAGGTCCTTGTTGGTGGCCGCGATCACACGGACATCTACCTCGATCGACTTGGAGCCACCGACGCGAGTGAGGACGCCCTGCTCGAGCACCCGGAGCACCTTCGCCTGGGCCTCGAGCGACATGTCTCCGATCTCGTCCAGAAAGAGTGTCCCCCCATGCGCCTGCTCGAACTTGCCCTCCCGGTCCGCGACGGCACCGGTGAACGATCCTTTCATGTGCCCAAAGAGAGCCGACTCGATCAGTTCTGAGGGGATCGCCGCACAGTTGACCTCCACGAACGCCTTATCCGATCGTGACGAAAGCCGGTGAATGGCCCGAGCGACCAACTCCTTGCCGGTTCCATTCTCCCCCGTCACCAGGACGCGAGCTTCGGTCGGCGCGACCCTTTCCACGCGGTCGAGCACTTGCCGCACCTGGTAGGACGTGCCGATGATCTCGTATCGGCTCTCGACCTGACTCTTTAGGTCCGCGATGCTGTCGGTGAGTCCTTTGAGCTCGAGCGCGCGGCCCAAGGTGACGAGCAGCCGATCAGTGTCGAGGGGCTTCTCCAGGAAGTCGTATGCGCCGGCGCGCGTCGCCTCGATAGCCGTCTCGATCGTGCCGTGACCCGAAATCATGACGACCAGGGCTCCGGGACATTCGGTGTGTAGGCGCGCCAACACGTCGAGGCCGTCCATCCCGGGCATCTTCACGTCCAGGAAGATCACGTCGGGGTGAAAGGACTCCGCCGTGAGCAGCGCATCGGGCCCGTCCTCAGCCGCTCGAACCTGGTGTCCGTCGTACTCGAAGACCTGGACAAGCGCCTCCCGAATCCCCTTCTCGTCATCGACTACCATCAGCCTTGCCATCTACCGCGTCCCCTCATTCGCTTCATCAGCCGCGGCGGTCACGTCGGCGAGCATCACCAAGCTGTCTCTTTGCACGAACACCGAGCTCAGGCCATCGGGCATTGGCACCTCGAGCGCGTCGTCCGGCAAACTCGGGGGTCGCGACTGTCCGAAGGCCTTGAGCACATCGGCGACCAGGCGCGCCGGAATAGGAATCTTCATGGCCTGTAGCCTGTCGACGACCAGCGCCATATGACGCTGGTCCAGAGGCACGAGGGAACCCCGAATCTCCAAGAGGATCGTGTCTGGAAGGAGGCCGATGATGTGATCGAGCCGAGGCAGCTTGGGGAAAGACTCGACCGCGACCCTCGCCGACACATGCACACGTCCCTTTTCCAACTCGATGGTCGGCGCAGTAATCCCGCGAGGGACGAGGCCCGGCAACGAATACCGTAGCACGGCCGACAATTCGGTGCCTCCCAGCATCAACCGGTCGCCAGCTTCGCCGGCTCTAAACTGCTCGAAGAGGTCCAATGTGTGCGCGGCGAGTTCCGGCGTCGGCTGCGGTTGCTCCAGCGTTGGCACCGCAGGAGCGATGCCCAGCGCGCGCTCGATACTCGGAAAAACTGCCGGGCCCCATCGGAAGCCGGCGTACGCGACCAGGATCAGGACGACAGCAATGACGCTCTTCTTCATACCGAGACCGATCCTCTAGGTAGCTAGCCTGACGCTGGACACGACGCTGTAGCGCGCGCCTTCCTTCGACAGGCGGCTGCGAATGAGGTCGATGGTTCTGACCTTTAGCTCCGACGAGAACTCCATTGCCGCGACCAGGTCATCGAGCCCTCGAAACGCGCCGGCGCCGCCGCGGTCGTCCGCCCTGCCCAGCGTGACATGCGGATGGAACGCCCTGGTTTCCGCCTCGAAGCCGCAGCGGCCCATGGCCCACTCCAGGTCCTGCTTGAGGCATCGTAGCGCCGCGGTCGCGCCTATTCCCAACCAAAGCGTGCGAGGCCGCCGAATGGTCGGGAACGCCCCAAAGCCGCTGAAGTCCGTCGAGAAACTCTCGGTCGAGCTCGCCACCTTCTCCATCGCCGCCTCGATAGCCGGAAGGGCATCGGGCCGCACCTCGCCGAGGAACTTGAGCGTGAGGTGATAGTTCTCGAGATCGACCCAGCGCACCGGCATCTCTTCTTCCCGTAGCACGCGTGCCGCACGATGGATTCGCTCGCGCTGCTTCTTCGGGAACGTGATACCAATAAAGAGCCGCATCCTGTCTCGATTCCTAGAGTGAACGCCCGAGTGCTGACCTACACATGACACCCCACTCATGGTCCAGTCGATCCGCAAGACGCCGTAGACCGCGTGGCGAAGGGTGATTTACCACGCATCGCTCACTCCGGGCCGTCCAACAGCACCCTCTGGGTCGGATACGCGAATTCTATGTCTGGCGACTCCGCGAACGCCTCAAGAATCCTCTCCCAGAATACCTCCGCCGTCCCTCTGCGCTGCCGCGGCCGGCACAGGTAGCGGATCGTGAGCAGGACGCCCGCTTCTTCTTTCGATGTGTACACGGCGGGCGTCAGCGTCCCGCGGTTGATAAGCAGCCGTCGGTCGGCATGGGCTCGCGGCCCCTGTGCCTCAGCCACCACGCCGGTGGTGAGCTCCGTCGCAAGCGCCGAGAGCAACTGCTTGGCTCGCTTCCAGTCGCTTTCGAAGGTCACGAGGACCGGCAGCTCGTTCCAAAGGTAGGGGAATCCCGCAGTGTAGTTGGCCAACGGCTCGGTGAAGACCTGCGCGTTGGGGACGTGGATCACGCGCCCGGTGCTCTGGTCCGCCTCCACCCAGTTGCCGATCTCCATCATCGCGAACTGGAAGATCCCCCGATCGACCACATCGCCGCGGTGCGGCCCGATCTGAATGCGATCCCCCAGGTCGAAGGGCCGCCGAGCTACGATGAACACCCACCCGGCGAAGTCCGCCACAAGGTCCTTGAGCGCAATCACCAGGCCCGCGGAGAGCAGTCCGAGGAACGTGCCGAGAGAGTTGATCGCGGCGGACCAGACGAGGACCAGTGCCAGCAGAGCCAATACCAGCGCCCCGTACCGGGTGTTCTTGGTCCACCGGTATTGAACGGCTGCGTCGTCGATGCGCTTACGGACCAACCCCAGTAGTGCCCGGCGCAAGAGGACGATCAGCGCGATGCCAAGAAAGGAAAGCAGGATCTTCATCTGCGTCCCGGACGCGAGCCCCAACAGCCCGCCCCCTAATACGGAAGCCGCCGCCGAGTCCTGTTGGATCATTTCAGCTGCACGGGCCAAGGCGTGTATTCCGAGACTCATGGCTTGTTCTCCGCCTGAGGCGTCCTTGCTTCCGTCGTAATCAAGACGACCGCCCCGAGGATGATGGCTGCTGCCCCGAGTGAACGGAAGGTCAACGGTTCGTCCGCAAGAGCCCACCCCAAGAACATGGCCACCACCGGATTCACATAGGCGTACGTAGTGGCCTTCGCCGGGGAGACAACGGTCAGGAGCCAGATATAGGCCGCGTAGGCGACCATCGCTCCGAATGTGATGAGATAGATCAAGGCAAGTGCCGACTTCAACGATACTGCACTGGCGTCGAACGAGAACGGCTCACCAGCCGCGAGGGACATGAAAAGTAGAATGCCTCCACCTGCCAACATCTGCATGCTCACCAGCGGACCAGGCCGCGGCAGACCCGTCGCGTACTTGGAGTAGATGGACCCTGCCGCCCAGGAGAGGGAGCCCGCCAGCACCAACACGGCGCCGAACGCCTCCCCTGCTCCGCCCCCACCGACACCGGGTGAACCAGCAAGTAGTGCGATCCCCGCGAAGCCCACAACAACCCCGATAGCGGATCTCGTGGTGGGGCGCACCCGGGCCCCTGCGAGCCAATCGACCAAGACGATCCACAGAGGCACCGTCCCCACCAGCAACGCAGCGAGACCCGAGGGCACCCACTGCACCGCGACAACGACCGCCCCGTTGCCACCTCCGAGCAGGAGACCACCTGAAATCGCGGCGGCCTTCCACTGCTTCGTTCGGGGTCGGGCCATTCCTCGCGCATGAAACCACACGTACAGAAAGGTACCCGCCGTGAGGAAACGCACCGCCCCCATCAGCAGCGGCGGCATCGTCTCGACCGACCATCTGATCGCCAGGTAGGTAGAGCCCCAGATGACGTAGACCACCGCGAAGGCGAGTCCGACCGCAAGTGGAGGAGGCGAGGGTCGGGGGCTGGACGCAGACATGGCGAGAAACCTCACCGAAGCGCGGAGGGCTTTCAACGCGTTACCAGCGCGCCGGGCCAACTCCCAGCCCCATCAGCCGCGTACGTGATCCAGGTAACGGTACTGAAGAGCCTCGGCTGCGTCGCGGCTGCGGATCTGCTCGGCGCCGTCCAGGTCGGCGATGGTACGAGCCACCTTCAATATCCGATGGCAGGAGCGCGCGGATAGGCCCATCCGGTCAACGGCGCGCTGAAGCAGCCGTGACACGGCTCGACTCGGACGGCACCACTGACGCAGCTCCATAGCACGCATCTGCCCGTTCGCGTGCACAGCCGCTACCGACCTGAAGCGGGCCTGCTGGATACGGCGGGCCGTTGAGACGTGTTCCCTGACCTGGGCAGTGCTCGAGCCCTGCCCATCTCCCGAGAGATGCTCGAACGGCACCGGCGGGACATGTAGGTGAAGATCGATTCGGTCGATGAGCGGCCCTGAAACCCGCCCCATGTAGCAGTCCACGACCGAGGGATCGCAGAGACACCGGTCGCTGCCATCTCCCCAAAAGCCACACGGACATGGGTTCATTGCAGCCACGAACAGGATCCTCGCTGGGAAGCAGACCGCTGAATGGGCTCGGGAAAGATGGATAACCCCGGCCTCCAGTGGCTGCCGAAGTACATCCAGCACGTTGCGACGAAACTCGGCCAACTCGTCGAGGAAAAGGACTCCGTTGTGCGCCAAGCTCACCTCCCCCGGACGAATCGGGGACCCACCGCCAACCAGCCCGGCGTCGCTAACGGTGTGATGCGGCGCGCGGAAAGAGCGGCGAGACACCAGCGGCGCTCCTCCTCCCAACATGCCCGCAACCGAGTGAACGCGTGTGGACTCGAGCGCCTCGTCCAAAGTGAGAGGGGGCAGGATCCCCGCGAGTCTGCGCGCCAGCATGGTCTTGCCGGACCCGGGCGGCCCCAGGAAGAGCAGGTTGTGCGAGCCGGCGGCTGCGCTCTCCAGTACACGCTTGGCTACCGCTTGACCCCGTACATCGCGTAAGTCCAGGCCGTCCGATACGCTTGCCTGCAACAGGCCGCGGGGATCGAAGGCGCCCGTCTCCAACGATCGTCCGCCCGTAAAGTGTGAAATGACGTCACCCAGGGTTGCCGCACTGAGAACGGTCACACCGGGTACGACACTCGCTTCTCCGGCGTTCGCCGAAGGCACCACCAGAGTGCTGATGCCCGCCGCAGCACACTCGGCGGCTATGGGCAACGCGCCGCGGATGGGTCGAAGTGAGCCATCGAGCCCCAACTCTCCCAAGAACACGCACTCGGGCAACAACGAGTCGTCCAGGTGTCCGCCTGCCGCGAGCAGGCCTACGGCGATGGGTAGATCGAAAGCGGTTCCTTCTTTGCGCACGTCCCCGGGAGCGAGATTCACGGTGATGCGCCGATTTAGAAGCGGGAAGCCGGAGTTGCGAAGTGCCGCCGTGACTCGGTCACGGCTTTCGCGCACCGCGCCATGCGGCAGCCCCACGACAGTGAAGGCCGGGAGGCCGGAACTCAGGTTCACTTCGACCCTCACGAGAAAGGATTCGACGCCGCGTAGCGCCGCGGTATGGACATGAGCGAGCATGCCTCACGCTCGTCGAGCGTCCGGGAAACAGGTATGGCGGAATCGGACCCGATACGCGTGATTTCCGGCTTGTGCGGCCCCACACAGCCCTGTACGATGTGGGCGCTCCGACCCCGAAAAACGATCCTGAACCCACACGGAGAGTGTGCATGAAGGTTGCCGTACTGAAAGAAACACGTGCTGGAGAGCGCAGGGTCGCCCTAGTCCCCCAAGGCGTGAAGGCGTTGCTCAAGGCGGGACTCGAGGTGACCATCCAGACCGGCGCGGGTTTGGCCTCGAGTGTCTCCGACACTGAATACAGAGAGGCTGGGGCGACCATCGCCGCTTCCGCCCCGGAGGCTCTCCGAGACGCGGGCATGGTGCTCGCGGTGCATGCACCTCCCCCTGCGGACGTGGCGGCGATGTCCGAGGGCACCATCCTGGTCTCGTTCTTGAGCCCCCTCACGAACCCGGACCTCGTTCGCGCGCTGGCGGCATCGAAGATCACCGGGATCGCCATGGAGATGATCCCCCGCATTACGCGAGCGCAGTCCATGGACGCGCTCTCCTCCCAGGCGACGGTCGCCGGGTACAAAGCGGTGCTGATCGCCGCCGACCACCTCCCGAAGTTCCTCCCCATGTTCACCACCGCCGCGGGCACGATCCGGCCCGCCAAGGCCCTCATTCTCGGCGCGGGCGTGGCGGGACTCCAGGCGATCGCAACGGCTCGACGCCTCGGCGCAGTGGTGCTGGCGTTCGACGTGCGGCCCGCCGTGAAAGAACAGGTGGAGAGCCTCGGCGCCAGCTTCTTGGAGGCCGACGAGGAGGTCGCCGCCGAAGGCGAGGGCGGCTACGCCAAGGAACTCTCCGAGGACCAGCACAAAAAGGAGCTGGACCTTATCGCCGGCGCCATCGTCGACTGCGACATCGTGATCACCACGGCCCAGATCCCGGGTCGTGACGCACCCCTGTTGATCACGGAGGACATGGTCCGGTCCATGCGTCCCGGGTCGGTCATCATCGACCTCGCTTCGGAGAGCGGCGGCAATTGCGCCCTCACCCAGAGTGGCGAAACCGTCGTGGAGCACGGCGTGCACATCCTCGGGCCGGTGAATCTACCCGCCGGCATCCCGGTCCACGCGAGCCAGATGTACTCGAAGAACATCGTGACGCTGGTCGGCGAGTTCGTGGGAGAAGAAGGCCAAGTCGAGCTCGACATGGAGAACGACGTCGTGGGGCCTTCTACCGTCACGCACGAGGGCCAGGTCACGAATGAGCGCGTACGGAACGCGCTGTCTACCTAACGCACCCTCGCAAAAAATCCGACTGGAGAACCGATGGGCGAGTTGATGATCGGACTGTACGTGTTCGTGCTTGCGGCACTAGCCGGTCGCGAGGTGATCACCAAGGTGCCTCCCACTTTGCACACCCCGCTCATGTCGGGCGCGAACGCGATATCGGGCATTGCGATCGTGGGTGCGATCGTGGTCGCCGGGCGCGCAGAAGGCACCACGCAGATGGTGCTCGGCGTCGCCGCGATCACGATGGCCACGGTCAACGTGATCGGTGGATTCATGGTGACGGATCGCATGCTCAGCATGTTCCGAAAGAGGTAGGCCGACATGAACGCAGACATCCTGGTCGAACTGACCTACCTGCTGTCGGCCATCCTGTTCGTGGTGGGACTCAAGCGACTGCAGTCACCAGCCACCGCGCGTGGTGGCAACGCACTGGCGTCTTTCGCCATGCTTCTCGCGATCATCGCGACGCTGGTGGACACCGACATCCTCGGCTGGACCGGGATTCTCGGGGGCGTGGCCCTCGGTGGCATCATCGGTGGAATAGCCGCCCGAAAAGTCGAAATGACATCCATGCCGGAGATGGTCGGCATTTTCAACGCCTTCGGTGGTGGCGCGTCGGCTCTCGTGGCCGTAGCCGAGTTCCTCAATTCCCCCACGGTCGGCATGAGCACGGCGGGCGTCTCGATGTTGCTCGGGACCGTGATCGGTGGCGTGACCTTCACGGGCTCGTTCGTCGCTTTCGCCAAGCTGAAGGGCCTCATCACTGGGAACCCCATCACGTTCCCAGGCCAGAACGCCACGAACGGTGTGCTTGTGTTGGGCACCCTCGCGCTCGGCGCGATGACCCTAGGCGTCTTCGGCGGCCAGGATCCGGCTACGCTCTTCTACATCTTCTGCGGCCTCTCGCTTCTGCTCGGCGTCCTGATGGTCATCCCCATCGGTGGCGCCGACATGCCGGTCGTCATTTCGCTGCTGAACTCGTACTCCGGCCTGGCCGCGAGTGCAGCGGGATTCGTGATCGGCAACATGGTCCTGATCATCGCCGGCGCATTGGTCGGGGCCTCCGGGCTCATTTTGACCCAACTGATGTGCAAGGGCATGAACCGCTCGCTCGCCAACGTCGTTTTCGGCGGGTTCGGCGGCACCGCGGGTGTCGATCGAGCGCAGATCGGCAAGCGCCCGGTCATGCGCGCGGACGCCGAGGCGGTCGCTGCGGAGCTCGGATACGTGAATTCGGTGGTGGTCGTGCCGGGATACGGACTGGCGGTGGCGCAAGCCCAGCATGAGTTGCGCAAGGTCGGCGACTTGCTCGAAGAGCGCGGAGTGGACGTGAAGTATGCGATCCACCCCGTCGCCGGTCGCATGCCGGGTCACATGAACGTGCTGCTCGCCGAAGCGGACGTGAGCTACGAAAAGCTCTACGACCTCGACGAGATCAACGACGACTTCGCCAAAACAGATGCGGTACTCATCGTGGGGGCGAACGACGTTGTGAACCCCGCAGCGCGTGATCCCCAGTCGGTCATTGCCGGCATGCCGATTTTGGACGTCGACAAAGCGCGTCGGGTCATCGTCATGAAACGCAGCCTCTCGCCGGGCTTCGCCGGCATCGACAACGATCTGTTTTATTCGGATAAGACGTTGATGTTCTTCGGAGATGCCAAGAATTCGATGAGCGACCTCGTGCGCGAGGTTCGCGAGCTGGCCTAGCGTTCTCGGGACGCCATCTCGCCCTCTGCGGCCTCGCGCAGCAGTTGCCAGGCGCGCTCCACATGAGCAGGTGTCGTCCTCAGGTTCCCGATCGAGAGCCGCAGCGCGATATGGCCGCCGAGCTGGGTGTGTGTCAGAAGCACCTCTCCTGACCGATTCACGCGCTCGACGATGCGCAGGTTGGCTCGATCCAGTTCTTGGGCATCGGCCCCTGCGGTGACGAACCGAAAGGCGACCGTGGACAGCGGCGTCGGGGCTACGCGGTGCCACTGCGCCGAATCATCGATCCAAGTTGTGAACTCTTTGGCCATCGCCACATGTGCGCGCAGACGCTCGATGATGCCCTCGCGTCCGAACGCGCGCAGAACGAACCAAAGCTTGAGTGATCGAAAGCGACGGCCCAGAGAGACGCCGTAGTCCATGAGGTTGCGCCCGCTCTCCCCATCTGGCTCATGGGGGGCCGAGAGATACTCCGGAACGATCGAGAAGGCTCGCACGAGTCGCTCGGGACGCCGGCAATACAGCACCGAACAGTCGACCGGAGTGAACAACCACTTGTGCGGGTTGACGACGATGGAGTCGGCTTGCTGCCAGCCTGCCAGTAAGGGCCTCAGCTCGGGTACGATGGCCGCAGGGCCCGCGTACGCCGCGTCGACGTGCAACCAAACGCCGAACTCACGGGCGACTTCGGCGATCTCGCTCACCGGATCGATCGAGCTACTCGAGGTCGTGCCTAACGTTGCGACGATCGCCACGGGTCGCACGCCGGCGGCGATATCCGCCTCGATCGCTGCGTGGAGCGCGTCCGGCCGCATGCGAAACTCGGCATCACTGGGGATCGCGCGGTATCCGTCCTGGCCGAAGCCTAGGGTCAAGACCCCCTTCTCGATCGAAGAGTGGGCCTGGTCCGAAGCGTAGACCCGTCCGGCGCTTTGCCCGAACAGCCCCTTCTCATGGGCGTCGGGAAACGCCGCGTCGCGGGCCGCGGCCAGCGCATACAGTGAGGACGAGGAGGCTGTATCGTTGATGACGCCATCGAATTCAGCCGGCAGTCCCAGAAGCTGACGCAGCCAGTCCGTGGTCACCTCTTCGAGCTCAGTGGCCGCTGGCGAACTGTGCCACACCATGGCATTCACGTTGAGCGCCGCCGCGAGCATCTCACCGAGAATGCCTGGCGCGGAGCCGGTGATCGCGTAGTAGCCGAAGAATCCGGGGTGATTCCAGTGGGTGAGGCCGGGGACGATGATGTCTCGAAAGTCGGCGAGCACATCCTCGAGGGACTCGGCGACCTCGGGAGGCTGGGCAGGCAATGCCCTGCGCACGTCACCGGGGCGCACGGCGGGAGAGACAGGTAGGGCTCCGACGCCGGCAAGGTAGTCGGCCATCCAGTCGGCCAACTCGTGTGCCAGAACTCGGAACTCTTCCGGGGGCAGATCTCGGCTCATGGAAGGGCGATCGGAAAGGGGGTCTAGTGGGCCTTCGTACTCTCCTGCCCGGCCGTCACGAGCACCCTCACCACCGCTTCGAACTCGGCACGAATAACACCGAGCTGCTTGCGGACCTCGTCCGCCAAGGCCTCCGGCGGCACGGGGTCTTGGTGCTCACCCTGCTCGAAGAGCTCGAAAAAGAGCGCGTCGGTGTGGCCAACACTGCCGTGCGTGACCGCGCGATCGATGGCGCGGTTGAGCTGCAGGATTTCTCTCAATGAGAGCGGCACCTGGCCGCCCATCGGCGGATCGCGATACAGTTCGCGAATCACCAATTCGCGAAGCACCTGCAACTCCTCGATGACTTCCCCGGCGGCTAGTCCTCTTTGGGCCGCGGTGGCGCCGAAAAGCTCCGCGCAGCGATCCCAAATCGGTCTTACCTCCCCGCGCAGCGGACCCAATAGTGGTGGTAGAAACGCCACCAGCAAGTAGGTGAACTCGTCGATGATCCGGTCCCACGGGTCGCTCCGCCCCAGTCCGTTCTCGTGGATTCGGCGTGCCCATTGCTCGCGAACCGCTGGCAGCTTCTGCTGGAGCCACTCGGCGAGCTCGAGCGGCGCCACTCGACGGTGCCCGGCACCAGGCGTTCGGGTTACGGACCCCGGCCGCTTTGTGCGTTCTCGATCTGTGGAGTAGTTCGGCATCCGGTAGAGATGCTCCGGGCTTACCGCTGCAGGGTGCCTCGCGCGGAGCCGAAACAGGGGCGGCTCCGAGGGCATGCAAGATGCGGGAAGCCGACCACTCTGACCAGAGTATCAAGCGGAGAAAAAAAGTGCCCCAGCAGCCGCGGTGGACTAACGGGGAGAATCCGATCGCTTCAACCGGATCGACACCGTGGTCCCTTCACCAGGCACGCTGGTCACGTCAACGGACCCTCCCCACGCGTTCACGAGCCTCTGCACGATCGGGAGGCCCAGCCCAGCGCCGGTGGAGCGCGTGGAGAAACGCGGTTCGAAGATTCGAGGCAGCAACGCCTCATCGATGCCTGAGCCGTCGTCCACGACCTCGACTATCACGGTATCGTCCCCGTCCACACGTCCACAGATGCGAACAAACCCTCGATCGCCGATCGCGTCGCGGGCGTTCTCCATCAGGTTGACGAGGACCTCCTTGAGCTCCGAGGCCCGCGAGACCACGGTCGGCAGATCGTCTGGCACGTCTTCCTCGAAGCTCACCAGCGGAGAGGACCCACCGCCGTAGAGCGCCATCACGTCGTCGACCACAGCCGAAATCGAGACCGTGGACAGCGGCGTCTCCCCTTCTCCGCTGGGAGCGCCGAAGCGAGAGAAACTCTGCGCGATCATGGCCAGTCGATCGATTTCGGCAAGCATCGCGTCGGCATTCCTCACGAGGATCTCGTTGAAGTCCGTGGCCTCGTCCTCCCAAGCCCGACGGATGTGTTGAATACTCAGCTTGATCGGTGTCAGTGGGTTCTTGACCTCGTGGGCTACCTGCTGTGCCATCTCGCCCCACGCCAGCACTCGCTCCGCGCGTAGCTTATCGGTCACATCGTCCAAAGAGAGCACCACGCCGCGGTGGCTACCAAGGCTACCGAGCCGGCTGGCGCGCACGCGCACGCGACGATTGTTCGCATGCAACTCCACGTCCGCCTGGTCGGCGGACCCCGCCAGGAAGTGGGCCAGCCAACCGGAGAGCGCTTCACCAAGCGGGCCTTCACCAGGCACACTCCTCCCCACGAACACCTCCGAGCCCAGCATGTCCTCGGCGCGGGGATTCACCTGAATGACCCGCCCCGCCGGATCGAGCGCGATCATGCCGACGGCGGCCTCGTCCATTATGGCCTGCGTGCGCCGAGACGTGCGTACGAGCTGTCGGCGAGCTCTGCGGACCCGACTGACCATTCGGTTGAAGGCTCGAAATACCGCACCGAACTCGTCCGCGCGCGTGCTGGGAAGCTGGAGCTGGAGGTTTCCGGCGCCCACGGCCTCGGAGGCAACTTGGAGCGCTCGGATCGGGCTGGTCAGCGCACGACCGGCCATCCATGCCAATACGAGCGACAGCGCGCCTCCGACCAGGATGGCAAAGCCCATCAGCTCGATGAGATCGGACGTCTGGATGGCTGCGGCGCCAGCTTGAAGCGGGATCTGCACACCGAGGATGTCACCGTCGGGGAGGCGCCGGTACGCCGTGATGTACTGCCAGCGTCCCATGCTGGTTGGGGTGTACACTCGGATTCCCTCGCGTCCGTCGAGCAAGCGATGCTGCGCGAGCGGCATCCAGCCTTCATAGAGGCCAAGCTCCACCAGCTCCTCGACCGAGCCCTCCCGCAACTCGCCGTCGACATACTCGAGCAGCTCGAATCCCACCTGCTGCGCGAGGCGCTCCATTCGGGTTTCACCGGTCGCGCCCGCAAGCGACAGGTACAAGTCCGCGGCGTCCTCAACGACTCGCTCAGCGATCGCTTCAGCCGCGCGCTCCGAGGCCTGCGCCAGGGTTCGATACGCAATGGTTCCAAAGAGAGCGTTGGCGAGCACGAAAAAGCCGAAGAGCGCGAGCGTTACCCTGGCGCGGAACGAGATCACCCAACCGGAGACTCTCATCTCTTCAGGCTTCACCTCCCGCAACAATGCCCGCCCTCCGAGCCAAAACGAGAAGAACACGAGCAGGTCGAGCGCCAGCAGCAAGGAGCCGCGAGCCGACGCGAGCAGCCAACCCGGCAGCTCGACCAGGTAATGGACGTGGTAGGTACTGTTGTCGAACTCGATCTCGAGGTCCCCTTGCCAACCTCTACTGGTACGCACCCAGTCGATGGGCCCGGAGTCGTGTGGATCGTCCTCGAGCAGGCGGATGAATGTGATCGGATCCTCCACCGACCCAGAACCGCCCCACATGAGAGCCGCAAGCGCCGAACGGAAACTCGCGAACGTGGAGATCGCGGGCCCTACCGCTGTTAGCACGCGCCCCCTCGAGAGCGGTACTCCGATCACGTAGCGGGCGTCGTCCCACCGCAGATGGAAGAGCTCCGAGCTACCTCGCTCGTGTGTATCGCGAGCGATGTCGGCGATGCGCCCGGGGCGGTCGGTACCCACTCCGATGCGGAGCTCATCAGCGGCTTCGAGCCCCTCAGCGGAGTCGCCCCCCTCCCGCCAGATCGTAATCCGCAACGGTACGGCGTCGTCGGCAAGACCGCTTCCACGCCAAGCGCCGTACATGACGTCGAGGTCCCTCTTGCCCGCCCGCTCGAGAGAGTCCGCGACTTCGCCCAACCGTAAGAGCCCCCGACGAAGCGCCAAGTCCTCTGGTGCGGCGATCGCCGTGAGCTGCGCGGTCCCCCGCGCGACCTCGGCCGCGATCTGCTGCTGCCATGCAGCCGGAAGCGCAGCGGTCCCTGCCAGGACTCCGGCCATGAGCCAACCAACGAGCGGTCGCTGCCAACCAGCCCAGCCCCCGACCGAGGCCGCGGCCAATGAAGTGGGAACGCACCAGAGCGCAGTCCACCAGATCGGGAGCGTTCGGTCGAGGCCCACGTACGTGGCACCGGCTGCGGCCAGGGCGATGGCGACTACCATCGCGGCAGCACCAAGGCCTTGGTTGCCCTCAGGCCGGGCGCGGGTGAAGGCGAGGGCGGAGCCCACGATGAGCGTGAGCACGGCCGCCAGCGTTCCCTGGTACGCAATCCACTCGAGCCTCCCCCCAGCGAGCGACTCTGCGTGGAGGCCGCCCTGCGTAACCAGAATGGCCAGCGGAAAGAGCAGGCCCGAGATGAAACCGGCCGCCCAGAACGGTATCTCGAGCTTCGGTCGCGGCAGCACGGCGATTACCGTGAATCCCGCCAACGCGAGCAGGCCAAACCTCCCGAGAGATACGGGAAGTGGACCCGGCAGCTCGAAGACACCAGCGCCGAAGAGCGCTGTCAGGCGGTCGACCTGATCCAGAGGGAGGAAGGCCGCGAGGAAGAGAAGGCTCCCCGCCGCTACGGTACCACCGGCAAGCCTGGGTGGTCCGCCAACCGCGAGCAGAAGCCATGAGAGCAACAAGCTCATCGATACGAGCGCCTGCCAGCGCCCCATGACCGTCGATACGCGCTCAGCGAGTTCGGGGCGCTCTATCACGACGCTGAGCAAACGCTCGCCGCCGGGCACGGTGAATTCCCGAACTACCTCCGAGACGTTAGGCGACTCGGCGCTGATACGGATCGTCTCACCGGTCTCCCGCAAGAACTCGGAGCGGAAGTCGCCCACATCTGCCCCCACCTCCAGAGGCAGATCCGTGCGCAGGAGGTGCGCCGCCACGGCGACGCTTCCGTTGGGCGCCGCCGCGGTAACGTATAGGTATCCGAAGAGCGGGAGATCATTGTATATGTACCGCTGCTCGCCCGACTGTGCGGCCTCGGGCACTTTCCCGCGGTGCTCACCGTCCCAAAGGATGAGCTGTCCCTGGCGGTCGTAGAGTGCCAGCGCCGAAGCACCGTACCTGACCCTCAATCGTTGCAGCGCCGATGCGTCTTGCTCCTGCGACCCAGCCAACGCCGCAGCCATGCCTGCAAGCGAGTCGGCCGCGACCTCGCCGGCCGCAAGCAGCCCCTGCAGCGCGGCACCCAGCCGAATCCGACCGACCTCGTCTTCCCGCTCTGCCCAGTATTCGTCCCACCCCGACGTGAGCTCGCCGACCTGGCGTTGGGCTCCGAATGCCGCGAGGATGGCAAGCACCAGGATCGCCGAACCAGCACCCCAGGCTATTCCTCGTCGTCGAGGGCCCCATAGGAGGGCCGCCGTCGCGCCACTAGCCGCAAGGACGAGGGCCGCTGGCCCGGGCGACGCCGCCCAAAGCGAGAGCGACGCCAATGCGATCCAGGGGCCGAGCCACCCGGCAGCTCGCGCAGCTCTATGCCACTTCAAGGACATTCGTGAACGTGACATCATTCGCAATCGACCAACTGGGCTGGCCGGCGATCGGGCGGGCGATCGCCAGAGATCCTCGATTCATTCTCGCGGTCGGCGCTATGGACCAACACGGTCCTCACCTCCCTTTGGGAGCCAATGTCCTCATCGCGGACCGCGTCGCCCAAGCCGTTTCTCAACGAGTAGGAATTTTGCGCGCTCCGACCTTCTCCTACGGGGTTCCGATCAGCGGAGATCCCTTTGCCGGTACCACCGGGCTTCGCCGCAAGACGCTCCACCGCGCGATCAACGAGCTGTTCGCCTCCTGGGAGGACCACGGCATCTCCGAGTTCGTCATCATCACGGCGCATCGGTACGAACCCCACTTGGAGGCACTGCTGATGGCGTCGACGGACGCGTCGACCAACAGCGTATATGACCTTTACCAGATCGACGTCCGCGACGTCCTCGAGTCCGACCCGGAGAACGAGCACGGTGGTGAACTGGAAACGTCACTCTTGCTGCACCTCGCGCCCGAACTCGTGCACATGGACGAAGTCGAGGATTTCGTACCGGATGCCAAGGCGCTGCGAAAGTACACGCGAGGCAGAGTGCCGGCACCCCCGCCCGAATCTCGTGGCGTGGTCGGGCGCGCGACGCGAGGTACCCGTGAGAAGGGAGAGATCGTCTTCGAGCGCTACGTGCGGGAAATCGCGGCCACCCTAGGAGAGACTTCGACGCACCAAGCGAACGACTGAACAGGGCTCGGGTAGGACGGTCATGATGCGACTCGGACAATGCCTCTGCGGCTCACTATTGCTCACGATCTGCACCGCGCTTGCGCTCGGCGCACAGAGTGTGGTCGTGGATCAAGGCACGTTCTCCGTAAGCATTGGTGGCGAGATCATCGGCAGCGAGGAGTTCTCGATTCGGCGGGCGGGCATTGGACGGACTGCGTCGTACTTCGCGAGCGGTGCGGTAACGCTGTCGCACAATGGCGAGTCGCAGGAACTGCGTCCCATGCTCAGCGCCCACGCCCCTAACGGCGCGGCGGACGGCTATCAAATGAAGGTCACCGGGATCGACGCTTCCGAAATCGTGCTGAATCTGGACGGTCCTCGTTTCGTTTCCAGCTTTCGCTCGGCGGCCGGACAAGAGGAGCGCGAGTTCAGCGCGAGCGCCCGCACCCGCATCCTCGAGCAGTTCGTGGCGCATCACTACTACTTCCTCGGGGACGTGACCGATGGCATGACGGTCCCGATCATCGAGCCGCTCTCCCGCCTGTCGATCAATCTGGTCGCGGGCGCGTGGGTGGACGAAGAGGTGCGCTTGGGGCCCAATCGAGTGGACGCCAGGAAGGTCGTGTTCCGGGATGGTGAGCAAGAACGGGTGGTTTGGTTCGACCGCCAGGGGCGCGTACTGCGTGTCGATATCCCCGCGCTGCAGTACGTCGCCGAACGCTCAGACCTAGTCGGCTAGAACGCCACGCTTCTTGGTGGCCACGGCCCCCCGGTTACCTTTCAACCCTTTCGTGAAGCGGCATGTCATTGAAGACGTGCTCCGTTCGCCGCGTAGAGGCTGTCATGAACAGCGTCCCGGCCGGGTTCACGACTCGAAACCGCCCGCTCCGACCAGGCGTACGGGGCTGTAGATGGGCTCTCCAATGACCGAGCAAGGGAGATTATCAGGATGAGGACAAGCGCGCGCGCGATCCTATTGATCGCTGCGGTAGTAACAGCACCTCTAGCGGCCCAAGAGGCGGTCCCAAGCAGATTGTCTTTGGAAGACGCGCTAGAGATCGCACGTGGCAACAACCCGGGTTTCCTGCAGACACGCAACGACGAAGCACTGGCCGATTGGGACGTGCGTCAGGCTTACGGCGCACTGCTACCGACCGCGTCCGCGGGCTCGGGCGTCTCGTGGCAAGGAGCCGGTGAGCAGCGGTTCGGAAGCCTGACGCTCGGAGACTTGGGCTTCGGCGGCCAGCCGTCGTACTACTTCTCGAACTACAACCTCGGCCTGAACTTCTCGCTCGATTGGGCGAAGCTGAAGCGACCCTCGCAAGCGCGGGCGCAGCGCGGAGCCACCGTCGCACAGATCAGGGTGGCTGGTACGAATCTCGCTTCGGGAGTGACGAACGCCTATCTCGATCTACTTCGACAGCAGGAAGGACTGCGACTCGCCGAACAGCAACTCGAGAATAGCCGTTTCAACCTCCGGCTGGCGCAGGGCCAGCTGGAAGTCGGTCAGGTGACCCCGATCGATGTCGGACAGGCGGAGGTTCAAGTGGGGCGCTCAGAGGTCACCGAGCTGCAGGCGCGCAACGCGCTCTCAACGAGTCGCATCCGTGTGCTTCAGCAGCTCGGCCTACCTGTGAACCAAGACTTCGAGCTTTCCACCGTGTTCGAAATCTCGGAGCCGATGTGGACCCTCGAGGAGCTCACCGACTTGGCCCTGCGGCAGAATCCGACGCTGGAGGCCACTCGCCGCTCTAAGGAATCTGCCGACATCGGCGTAAGCTCGGCGCGCTCATCGTACATGCCCTCACTCTCCATCTCGACCGGATGGAGCGGATTCACGCGCCAGGCGAGCTCGACGGATTTCCAGGTTGCCCAGGCCGAGGCTCAGGTGGCGGGAGCCGTCGCGCAATGTGTGCAGACGAACAACCTGTACTTGCGGCTCGCCGACCCTCTGCCCTCGCTCGATTGCTCGCGCTTCGTGTTCACGGATTCGCAGCGGCGGTCGATCACCGATCAGAACAGCGCTTTTCCGTTCAATTTCGAAGGGTCTCCTCCCAGCGTGAGCCTCGGCATCAGCATTCCAATCTTCCAGGGTCTGAGCCGGGAGAGGAACCTCGAAGCCGCCCGACTGCAACGCGATGATCTGGGCTATCAGCTGCTCGAGCAGGAATTGGCGCTCGATGCCGACCTCTCCGTCGGCATAGCGAACGTGCGCACGGCGTATCAGAGCGCCCTGTTGGAGGAGCGAAACCGTGCGCTGGCGGACCAGCAATTGAACCTCGCACGGGAACGGTATCGGTTAAACGCCATCACCTTCGTCGAGCTCGTCGACGCACAGACCGTATTGGCTCAGGCGGACCAAGCCCGCCTGTTAGCGGTCTACGCCTATCACGACACTGTAACCAGCCTGGAGGCGCTCGTGGGCTCCTCCCTGAGAAATTAGAAGCCATGAAACAGAAGACAAAAATCATTATCAGCGTGATCGCCTTGCTCGTGCTCGGCACCGCCGCGTCGATCCAGGCGAGCCGTGGGCGCACGAGCGGCGTAGAGGTTCGAACCGAAGAGATCGAGCTCAGAGACCTCGTCGAGGTCGTGACAGCAAGTGGCAACATCCGCGCGCTGCGCACGGTCGACGTCAGCTCTGAGGTCTCCGCAAAGGTGTCCGAGCTGCTCGTCGACGAGGGCGAGGACGTCCTGCGTGGGCAGATTATGCTCAGGCTCGAGCCCGATCAGTACCGGGCTTCGGTCGCTCGTACCGAGGCTTCATTGGCTCAGGCCAGAGCGGGGCAAACGCAGCAGGAGGCCAACCTCCTGCAGGCTGAGCGAGACCTCAATCGGCTGCTCGCTCTCAGGGCTCGCGACACGGTGCTCGTCAGCGGCCTGCAGGTCGACGATGCGCGCACGAGGTTCGATGTCGCCGTGGCGACGCTCACCTCTTCGCAACACGGCGTTTCCCAATGGCAAGCGTCCGTCGACGAGGCCATGGAGCAGCTCTCCAAGACGATCTTCCGTGCCCCGATGGACGGCAAGGTCACGCGTCTGAACGTCGAGGAGGGCCAGACGGTTATCATCGGGACGATGAACAACGCCGGAAGCCTAGTGCTCACGATCTCGGACCTCTCGGTCATCGAGGTGGTTGTGCAGGTCGATGAGACCGACGTGCCGGCGATCTCTATCGGCGACAGCGCAAGCATCCGTATCGACGCGTTCGGCGATCGCGAGTTCACGGGGCACGTCACGGAGATCGGTAACTCGGCCATCAACCCGCCGTCGCGGCAGGCGGCAGGTCAGCAGGCCGCGATCGACTTCGAGGTGGTGCTCACGCTCGAACTGAACGATGCCGTTCTTAGACCAGACCTTTCGGCGACCGCCGACATCGTTACGGAATCACGCTCGAAGGTGCTAGGGGTGCCGATTATCGCTCTAACCGTGCGAGAGGAGGAGCCGGATACGAGCGCTGCCGACTACTCCGAAGACGACGAGCTCGACGACATCGAAGGAGTCTTCATGGTGAGCGATGGCACGGTGACGTTCACCGCCGTGGAGATCGGCATCGCCGGCCAGGAGTATTTCGAGATTCTCTCAGGCATCAGCGTTGGGGACACGGTGGTAGCCGGACCGTACCAGAGGATCCGACAACTCCGCAACGGGGACGCGGTGCGTAGCACCGACGAACCGGTCATCAATTGACGGACAAGGTCTAAGGCAGCGGAAGGCGACGGACTGTGCAGATCTGGGAAGGCATCACGCTCGCGATGAACCAGCTCCGCAGCGAGAAGCTGAAGACGTTCTTCAGCCTGCTCGGGGTCATCATGGGCGTCATGTTCCTCATCGTGGTGGTGACGGTGGTTGAGGGACTCGACCGTTACGTTCGCGAAGAGGTCACGTCGCAGGTGTTCGGCATCAACACGGTCACGGTGCGGCGTTGGCCTGAGTCCGACGTAAATTCCGACGACGAGTTTTGGCGGGAGCGTCTGCGAAGCCCACGGATCCGCTACGAGGATGGTGACGCCATCCGCGAACAACTCACGATTCCGGCGCTCGTCGCGGTGGAGAGCAGTAGAAGTACCGACGCGGTCGGCGACAACGGACGCACGGCGACAGGGGTTCGAGTCACGGGCGCATCACCTGAGATCTTTCCAGTGCGCAGCTTGGGTATCGCTCGAGGCCGGGCCTTCACCCAACAGGAGGCCGACCGGGGACTCCCCGTCCTGGTACTCGGCAAGGAGACCGCGGAGGTCATATTCGAGGACCTGGACCCGATCGGGCGGACCGTTCGACTGCGCGGCTTCCCCTACCGCGTCATCGGAGTTTTGGAAGAACGCGGTTCCATTTTTGGCCAGTCGCTCGACAACTTCGCGGTGGCTCCAGCGCGATCGCCGATTCAGTCGATCACGAACCCCCACGGAGTCATCGACGAAGTCATCATCCAGGCGCGCAACCCCGACCAGGTCCGCGACATCCAGCTCGAGACCGAAGGAATCATGCGGGCGCGCCGCCAACTGAGGCCGCGGCAAGCGAACAACTTCGGCGTGGAGACAGCCGAAGACGCGATCAGCTTCTGGGACACCATTTCGCGGGTGCTCTTCACCGCTCTTCCAGGCCTGGTGGCGATTTCGCTCGTGGTGGGAGGCATCGTCATCATGAACATCATGCTGGTCTCCGTCATGGAGCGCACCAGGGAGATCGGCGTCCGTAAAGCACTTGGAGCGCGCAGGCGCGACATTCTGACTCAGGTGCTGATCGAGTCAATCACGCTCTCCACGGTCGGTGCCATGTTCGGCGTGGCCGCCGGACTCGGGATCGCGACGCTCATCGCCGCCGTTTCGCCGATGCCGGCCGCTGTGAGCCTGAAATGGATCATCGTGGGCGTCGGCCTGGGTACTTCGGTGGGCATCACCGCCGGTGTGTACCCGGCGACGCAGGCATCGAAACTCAACCCTGTCGACGCGCTTCGCTATGAGTGAAAAGGCCGCGCCGGAGGGCGCCTCTCTTCTGACTTCTCTGCAAGAGGGCTTGCTCATCGCGTTCGACGCGATGCGCGCCAACGCGCTCCGCTCGAGTCTCACGATCCTGGGCGTGGCGGTGGGCGTATCGGTCGTGGTGGCGCTCGCGGCGCTCATCACAGGCATCCGCTCCACGGTAATGGAGGCGTTCGAGGCGGGCGGACCCAACAACTTCGTTGTGATGCGCTTCGACGTCACCGCGGTGCGCTTTTCGGACGCGGGCAACCGCCGCCCCCCGTGGTGGAACAAACCCGAGCTGCTGCCTGCCGAGGCCAAAGTGCTCGACCGTCTGCCGACCGTCGAGGCGGCCATGTTCACGTTTCCGTTCTCCATCGACATGGGCTTCGACGGCCACACCGTCCGTGACGTTTTTGCGAACGCTTATTCGGCCGGTTGGCCGGCCTACACGCCCGGCGACTTCACTTCCGGTCGGGACTTCACGCCCGCCGAGGTCGAACAGAATCGTGCCGTCACGGTGATCTCGGCGGAGCTGGCGACCGAACTCTTCGGTGAGCGCGACCCGATCGGGCGGCGCGTGAGGATGCTCAACCGCTGGCGGGGGACTCAGGAGCCGTTCAGGGTGGTCGGTGTGTTTGCGCCGGCGGACAACATCTTCTCAGGGGCGGGCCAACATTTTGCGATGGTCCCGCATACGGCCGCGAGACGGCGGCTTCGCGAAAGGCCCGAAATGGCGCAGATCTTCATCGTGCCCAAGGACTCGGTCACGTTCGAGCGCGCGCAAGACGACGTCATCGCTGCGATGCGCGCGATGCGCGGCCTGGGACCGCGCGAGGAGAACGACTTCGCGACCATCGCGTCGGCCCAGATTCTGGAGCTCTTCGAGCAGCTGACCGCGGTCTTTTTCCTCGTGATGATGGCGCTCTCCTCGACCGGCCTACTCGTGGGCGGCGTGGGCGTCATAGGCATCATGCTCATCAGCGTTACAGAACGCACTCGAGAGATCGGTATTCGCAAGGCCGTGGGCGCCACGCGCAGAGAGATCTTGTGGCAGTTCCTGGTAGAGGCCTCCGCAATGACCGCTATGGGGGCGCTCGTGGGCATGCTCATGGGGTGGGGCCTGGCGTCCGGCGTGGCCGCGTGGACACCCCTACCCGCCAAAATACCCATCTGGGCCATCTTTACCGCGCTCGCTATGGCCTCATTAACGGGAATGCTCTTCGGGTTGCTGCCCGCGCTGCGCGCTAGCCGAATGGATCCGGTCGAGGCGCTGAGGCACGAGTGACTGGGGGACTCGATCTCCTGGTCATCATGGCCCACCCCGACGACGCGGAGCTGCTCTGCGGGGGAGCCATCATCAAGAGCGCATCCACCGGAAAGCGAGTAGGTGTTCTCGACCTCACGGCTGGCGAGATGGGCAGTTCCGGATCGGTGAGCAGCGGGCCGGGGAAGCCGCTCAAGCGGGCGAGATCATGGGGCTCGTGGAGCGACGGAATGCCGGGCTTCCCGATGCGGCGCTCGAGAACGACAACGAATCCCGCCACATCGTAGTAGAGCACCTCAGGGCGCTTCGCCCCAGAGTCGTCGTCACACACTGGAAGGTCGGCCGCCACAGGGACCACCGGATCGCGAGCGAGCTGGTTGCGCGATGCCTGCTTCTTGGGCGCGCTCAAGAAGCTCGACGTCCCAGGTGAGCCGTTCCGCCCCACGAAGCTCATCTACGCAACCGCGTTTCGCGAAGACGCCGTCCCTCCCGACTTCGTTGTCGACATCAGCGAGCACATTGAAGCGAAGCTCGAGGCGATCAACGCCTACGGATCTCAGTTCGCGGGCGTCAACCAGGCCGGGGAAGCCTTCCCCGGCGGGGACAGGCCGCTCATGGATCAGATCCGTGCCCAGCTGGCGCACTACGGGTCGCTGATTCGGGTCCCGTACGGGTGAGCCCTTCCGGGTCGACGAGGCACTCGAGGTCGGCGACCTCAGCGAGCTAGGGGTGTCGAGCTTCTAACTCGTCCGGCAAACCACCTCGAGCAGCACTCGCCGCCAGGACGGTACCTCAGCGCCTCGCACGCGTATGGCGCGCGCTTCGGCGACTCCGCCCCGTAGCATCCAGGGCCAGAGCCATTGAGCGATTTCGGGCGGCAAGTGTCCGATGGGATCGCCCGACGTGAGGTGTACCCAGACTTCGGGGTTGTCCTGTACGGGCGGGTCCGCGACCAGGTGAAGCGTATCGCCGTCACTCACGGTATCCAGGTGACGGTCTCGACCCGCGAACACCGTCCCGTGTACCGTCGACCGGAAGCAGGTGGGCGGGTCGGCGGGAAGTGGCGGTGAGATCCGCGTCATTCAGTCGGGGTCGACGTATGGTTCGAGGGAAAGCAGAACGCAGTTAACTTATGGTCCGCGCAACCGGCAGCAACCGGAGCGTGCTGGACGCGCGCTGCCGTCCTTGCCAATCACCCTTCTAGCTCTCTCGCGCAGCTGACACAGATGCAACCCGTCTACCTCGACTACGCCGCGACCACGCCGATGCGCTCGGAGGTACGAGAGGCGATGGACCCCTACCTCTCCGATACGTTCGGCAACCCCTCCAGCCGGCATCGCTGGGGGCGTAAGGCTTCGGCAGCCCTGGAGCACGCACGAGCTGTCGCGGCGGAAGCTCTGGGCGCGCAACCGCGTGAGATCTTCTTCACACGGGGCGGCACCGAGTCCGACAACCTCGCGGTGCTGGGTCGCTGCCGCGCGATCTCGCTCGAGGACGGCCTACCCACCCTTGCGATCAGCGCCGTCGAACACCACGCAGTGTACGATACCGCTCGCTGGGCAGAGGAGAGGGGCGAGCTTCGACTGGTGGTCTTGGCCGTCGACACAGAGGGCAGCATTGATCTGGACCCTCTTCGCGTCGCGTTGAACGACGGCCCGACCGTGGTGTCGGTCATGTGGGTGAACAACGAGACCGGCTTGTTTCTCCCGGTTCCTGAGATCGCCACACTGGTAGAGGAGCTCGGAGGCACGCTGCATACGGACGCCGTACAGGCGATCGGGAAAGTACCGGTGTCCACGAAGCACTCCGGCATCCGCCTGCTCTCCGCCACGGCGCACAAGATCTATGGACCGAGGGGCACCGGGCTACTCTTCGTTCGAGAGGGGACAGACGTGGCGCCCTTGCTCTATGGCGGTGGTCAGGAAGGCGCTCTGCGTCCGGGCACCGAGGACGTAGCGGGCGCCGTTGGCTTCGCGACCGCACTCCGCCTGGCAGTCGAAGAGCAGGCCGAGGAGTCGGTGCGCCTCGGGGCGCTGCGCGACGCATTCGAGGACCGCGTACTGGCCCAGATCGAGGGAGTGCGTATCAACGCCGGCGCCGCACGGCGCAGCCCGAGCATCTCCAGCCTAGGCATCGACAGAGCAGAAGGCGAATTGCTACTCAACGCACTCGACCTCGAAGGCGTTGCCACTTCGGGCGGCTCCGCGTGTGCGAGCGGCAGCAACGCGGCAAGCCACGTGATCAGCGCGTTATTCGGCCCGGACGATGCCAAGGCGACCGTTCGATTCTCTTTTGGTCGGCATTCGAGTGAAGCAGACGTGTCGCGGGCGGTAGCCGTGCTCGCTGATGTAGTCGGACGGGTACGCGAGCTCGAAGGCGTGTCATGAGTCGTGTATTGGTCGCCATGTCCGGCGGCGTCGATTCCTCGGTGGCCGCCGCGCTGCTGGTAGACGCAGGGCACGAAGTCGTCGGCGTCACGATGAAGACGTTCTGCTACTCGGGTACGCCCGCACACTCCAAAACGTGCTGCGGGCTCGACGGTATCATGGACGCGAAGCGTGTCGCGGACGCACTCGGGATTCCCCACTACGTCTTCGACGTGGAGGAGGACTTCACTCGCGATGTGATCGACGACTTCGTGTCCGAGTACGCCCAGGGGCGTACACCGAATCCCTGCGTGAACTGCAACAGCAATACGAAGTTCAAGGATCTCCTGACCCGCGGTAGAGCGCTCGGTTGCGACCAGATCGCATCGGGGCACTACGTGCGGGTCGAGCACGCGCCCGAGGGCTCCTCCCTGCTTCGGGGCCTCGATCCGGACAAGGACCAGTCCTACTTCCTCTGGGCGATGCCTCGGTCCTTGCTCCCCAAGTTGCTCTTTCCGGTCGGCGAGCTGACCAAGAGCGCAGTGCGGGCCCACGCGCGCGACCTCGCGCTCATCACCGCCGACAAGCCCGAGTCCCAAGAGATCTGCTTCGTGCCCAGCGGGAACTACCGAGATCTGCTAGAAAAACGTTTGAGCCCCGTACATCCGGCGCTCCAGCCGGGTCCGATTGTTCGGCGAAATGGAGAAGTCGTCGGTGAGCACAGTGGATACGCGAGCTTTACCGTCGGGCAACGAAAGGGCCTGCGCGGGGGCTTCCCTGAGCCGATGTTCGTTCTCCAGATCCGCCCACACACGCGCGAGGTCGTAGTAGGCAACCGCGACGAACTGTTCGAAGACGTTGTCGACATTGGCGGGCTGAATTGGTTGGCTGAGCCCCCGACGGTAGGCGACCGCGTGAACGCTCAGCTTCGGTACCGCGCTGCTGCCGTGCCAGCCGTCGTCACTCGAATCGACGAGTCTTTGACGCTCGAGTTGGCCGAGCCGCAGCTTGCGGTCTCTCCCGGGCAGTCGGCGGTGCTCTTCGACGATCGCGAGCGCGTCCTGGGTGGAGGAAGAATCGTAAGCGCTTCAACGCGAGCGTTGGTGTAGCGCTGGACCCTAGTGCCTTAGGCCGCTGGCCTCGGCAAACTCCTCCATCGCCTTCTGCTCCTCATCGGACAGCTCGTCGGGGACCGAAACCTCCACCTCGACGAGCTGATCCCCCACGCGGTCGGCCTTCTTAATGCCCTGTCCCTTGATACGGAACTTGGTTCCGGACTGCGTCCCTTTCGGAATACGCAGCACGACCTTCTTCCCGCGTGCGGTCCGGACCTTGATCTTCGAGCCCAGCGTGGCCTGAACGATGTTGATAGGGACCGTGACATGGACGTCGAGTCCCTTCCGTGTGAAGAAGCGATCCAGCTTCACCTTGAAGGTGATGATCAAGTCGCCCGCCTTGCCGCCCAACTTGCCCCGCTCGCCCTGGCCCGACAGCCGGCGCTTGGCCCCCATATCCACGCCTACCGGCACGTCGATGTGCAGCTTCCGCTGTTGGCGGACAGTTCCGCGTCCGCTGCACGAGGAGCATGGAGTATCAGGGATCATACCACGCCCGAAACACGCCGGGCATGGACGCTTGACCGCGAATCCACCCTGACCGAATGAGACGTCACCCGTTCCTTTGCATTCCTTGCACGTGTGGAGGTCGGTGCCAGGCTTTGCGCCGACTCCACTGCACGTCGCGCAGTCCTCGGTGATCGAGACCTCGATCGAAACTTTGCCACCCCGCACCGCCGTGAGGAACGGGATCTCCACAACGTATTCGACGTTCTCCCCTTTCTGACGCCCCGCCTTCGTGGCGCTCGACGGCTCCTTCTTGTCGATGTTGTCGAAAAGGGTGCTGAATAGATCCGAGATGTTGCCGAAGCCGCCTTGAAGGTCCTCGAACGAGAACCCCGGATCGGCCCGTGTGCCTGTGCTCGGACCACGCCCCGGCGAGGTACCACCCAGACCGAACGCCCCCAGACGGCGCATCTGATCGTATTGCTTCCGCTTGGCAGGGTTGCTCAGGACCGCATACGCCTGACCAATCTGCTTGAAACGATTCGAGGCCTTGCGATCGCCGCCGTTGACGTCCGGGTGGTACTGCTTGGCGAGCTTTCGATAAGCCTTCTTCAGCTCATCTGAGGTCGCCTTCTCGCCCACTCCAAGGACCTGATAGTAGTCCTTCTTCGCAGCGGCCATAGCACCTAGCCGTGCTTGTGAACGCTCACCCGGGCAGGCCGGACGAGAATGCCCTTAAGCGTATACCCCTTCTGAAACACCTGTGCGACGACGTCATCCTCTTCTTCGTTCTCCGTAGGAACACGCATCATCGCCTCCATGCGTTCCGGGTCGAATGCATCGCCGACCGGGTCGATCATCTCCATGCCCGTATCTGCAACGACCCGCACGAACTTCTTCTCCACCAGATCAATACCCTCCATGATGCCTTCAACCGTCGCATTGCTCAGGTCGAGATCCGCGACCCGATGGAGGTCATCCAGAACGTCTAGGAACTTCTCCACCAGATCAGCCTGCGCTCGGGTCCACAATTCCAGGCGTTGCTGCTCGGTCCGGCGGCGGAAGTTATTGAACTCTGCTGCCAGCCGGAGGTGTCGATCGTTCAGTTCGTCGAACTTCGTCTGTACCGCGAGCATGTCGGCAACGCCGTCTTCTTCGGGAGGCCCTTCGTCCTCCGTCCCTAGAACCGGCCCGTCTGGCGACGCGTCGTCGTCCAAGGAACGGTCGGAGGTCATGTCTATGGAGTCGCCCGAGTCTTGGTCCGCGGCATCGCCCGAGTCCCGGTCCGCAGGGTTGGACAAGTTCTCACCCGCGTCGTCGTCCTCACCCGGCTCGGCCACCCCCTCGGGCGGATCCTGAAGACCGGGTTCGGCGGTTTCATTATCGGATGTCTCATCGCCCTCGGTGGGCTCGAGGTCATCCGGGTTCGATACGGCATCCGTCATGATTTCGTCTTGTTTGGGAACTGTCCAAGCGTACAAGATACCATGCCTGCGGCTCGCCGTTGAGGTGTCAGGGTCTCGGCTGCAAGCTTCGCAGCAGTAGCGCGAAGGCAGCCTGGGCCGCCCGCTCTCGCACCGCCTGGCGATCTCCTACGAAACGAATGTGTTCGCTTGTCGGGCGACCGAGCCCGGAGACCGCGAGCCAAACAGTACCCACGGGCTTCTCATCGGTCCCACCGCCCGGTCCGGCGATTCCGGTGACGGCCACGCCTACGTCTGCTGCGAGCGAGCGAGCGACACCCGTCGCCATCTGTACCGCGACGGCCTCCGAAACAGCTCCGTGCCTCACCAGCATGTCCTCCGGAACCTCGAGCAGGGCTTGCTTGACGGCGTTCTCGTATGCGACGACGCCGCCGACGAAGATTTCTGACGCTCCGGGGAGGTCGGTAAGCCGCGTGGCGATCAGGCCCGCAGTGCAACTCTCGGCGGTGGCCAAGCGCATGCGTCGACTCCTCAGCGCCCCGGAGACCGACTCGACGATGTCGCCGCTCGTGGCGTGAAAACGCCAAGGCTCGACCACCGGCTCCAGGCGATCGAGCACGTGGCTCAGCTGGGCGTCGGCGGCGTCGGCTTGTAGCCCGCGGGTCGTAAGCCGCAGGTCGACGCCTCGCAAGTCCGGCAGGTAGGCGATCGACACATCCGGGGCGAGCTCTGAGATGGCGGGGGCGCGAGCAAAGGCGGCCTCGATCAACTCGGCGAGGCGGGACTCGGGCACGCCGGTCGTGTGCACCGTCCGGTGGGACACCGAGAGAGTTCGATCCCCGAATTCTAGTTCGAGAAACTCACTCAGCTCCCCCCCGAAAATCGCTCGCAGCTCCCGAGGCACTCCCGGGAGCAGCACCAGCCAAGTGTCTGAAAACCGCATTGCGAGGCCCGGTGCGGTTCCCCGCGGGTTGTGTAGGATGCGCGCTCCGCGCGGGACCTCGGCCTGTGAAACGTTCAGAGCCGGAAGCTCCCCGTATCCGCAAGCCTCGAACCGCTCGCGTAGACGCTGCAGCAACACCTCGTCCACTTCGAGCGGTGCACCGACCAACTCCGCCACGGACGGCCTCGTGATGTCGTCCGAGGTCGGGCCCAACCCTCCTGAGACAATCACGAGGTCCGCGAGGCCCGAGGCCTCCCGCACGGCATGCCGAATCTCCTCAGCGAGGTCCGCGACGGTATAGCGGCGCACGATCGTGATTCCCCGAGACGCTAGAGCGCGACCCATCCAGGCAGAGTTGGTGTCGACCGTTTCGCCGAAGAGCAGCTCGTTGCCGACCGAAACAACGCAGGCGTTCACGCCCGACGCGCTCACGCGGGCGGCCTCAGCTCCTGATTCCGACCAGAGACCTGTACGACCATAGGTAGTCCAGCATCGAGTAGATGGTCAGGATGAGAGCGAGCACGAGCGTGACGCCGACCCACCCCGTATGGAACGCGTGCCAAAAGCCCCAGAAGCCCTGGGGGTCCCACGACCGGGACTCCGCCAACATGCGCAGTGGATACCAGAACAGCAGGCCGCCAATGAACAACGCTTGCAAGAGCGCTTTCTGTTTCCCCGACTTCCCTGCGGCGATTACGACCCCTCGGCCCACCGCATAGCTACGGAAGATCGTGATGAAGATTTCCCGCCCAAAAATGACCACCAGCACCCACACGGGCAGAGGCCCTGGCGTCAGACCCGGGCCCCACCAAGGGATCAGATCACTTTCGAAGCCTCGATGGGAGATGATGTAGAAGGCGACGAAGCTGACAAAGAGCAGAAACTTGTCGGCTATTGGATCGAGTAGTTTCCCTATGTCCGTGATCTGGTCGTATCGGCGCGCCAGGTACCCGTCCCAGATGTCCGAAAGACCGGCCGCCACGAAGAGTGCGAACGCGCCGAAGCGAACTGACATCGTCGGTGACAAGGCCATGAGGAAGATCACCGGGCACGCTGCGATCCGGACCAACGTGACGGCGTTGGGGAGCGTGAGGCGTTTCTCGGACAAAAGGGGGGCCTGCCCCGCGTCTTCAGGCGAGCGCTTTGATGACCAACTTGCTCACGCACGACGGGGTCTTAAACCGACGAACCTCACCCAGGTCGATGGGGAGGAAGTCGAAGAAGAGCGTGCGTTCGGTCTCCGTTGCGAGGCAGATCATCTTTCCCTTGGTATCGGGATTCACTCGAGAGGATATGTACTCCAAGTTCGTCGTCTTGCCACCGAGACCGGTGCCATAGTAGACGATCTTAACAGTTGGTCTCGCGCGAGGCGTAGTTGATCATCGACATGGGTCGACGCTACCTCTCCCGCTGCACGGTTGTTGGGTCTGCCGGACCAAAGACACCGGCCGGCTTGGAAGGGTCCGTAAACTCGGTAGCCCCGCCCTGCGGGGCAAGATGGACGCTTCACGATCCTTCAGCCGCTTCCAGTAAGCCCACCTCGGCCACTTCTTCCTCCATCCGGGAAACGACCGATTGCGCGCGTTCGCGCAACAATTTTCTGGGCTCCCATGCTATGAAGTCCCTCAGCATTCGAATAGTGTCGACCGAAGCGGGCGTCTTGTTTACGTGTCCGAGGGCAGCCAGACGCCGCAACGCGCGGGGGGAAAACAGATTTCGTCGGTGACGCGTGATTTGGTCGCGGATGATCAGCGCGACGAGTGCCCCGGCGGCGGCGGTTGCAAGTACCGTAATCCCCGCAGTGCGAAGTCGGTTGTTCAAATCGACATCTCCTGCCGCCCGGCAAGAGCCTGGGCAATCGTGGAGCCGTCCACATACTCCAAGTCACTGCCAACAGGAATGCCACGCGCGAGCCTCGTCACGCGCGGTCCCATCGGACGAATTTCTTGGTCCAGATACACGGCCGTTGCCTCTCCTTCCACCGAGGCGTTCGTAGCAATGATGATTTCTTCAATCTCTCCCTCAGATCGCCGAATGCGCTCGAGCAAAGCAGCCAGATTCAATTCCTCAGGCCCCACGCCGTCCAGCGGAGATAGGCGCCCACCGAGCACGTGGAACAGCCCGCGATACTGCCCGGTGCCCTCGATCGCGCCTACCTCGTAGGCCTCCTCCACGACACAGAGTACGGTGCCATCCCTCCTAGGATTCGAACACACCTCGCAGAGCTCATGCTCGGAGAAGTTGCCGCACACGTCGCAGGGGCGAATCCGTTCCGAGAGGTCGAGCAAGGACCGAGAAAGTCGTCGCGTGTCCTCCTTCGAGCCCTTCATGAGATGATGAACCAAACGTAGCGCCGTCTTGGGCCCAATCCCGGGCAGCCTCGCGAAGTCGCCGGTGAGCCGTTCGATCACCGACATGGACGTGGCCCTCCGGTCGCGGTGGTCAGAAGAGCTTCGGCAGGCCTGGGATATTCATGGGAAGCCCACCCGTGACCTTCGTCATCTCCCGCTCGTATTCGACCTGCGCCTTGCTTTGGGCCTCGCTCACCGCGGCCAGCACGAGGTCCTCGAGCATCTCCACATCACGCGCATCGACGCAGGTCGGATCAATCTGCACCTGCTTCACGGAGCCCTTACCGTCTACCGTGACGGTCACCATTCCACCGCCGGAGGACGCAGTGACCCTCGCCACCTCCAAGGACCCCTGAAGTTCCGCCATCTTGGCCTGCATTTGCTGGCCGAGTTGCATGAGCTGCTGAATGTTGTCCATAGGCCTTCTAGTCCATTAGCTCCAAATCGAGTTCTTCTACCGCCTCTCGCAAGCGGGGTTCCTGCCGGAAAAGGGCGCTCAGCGTGTTTCCGCGCACTTCCTCCTCCGTGACGCGCATAGCCTCCGGCGCAGTCTCCGCGGGGGAGCCGAGAACCAGATCAGGGACCCGCCCCAAATGGGGTTCGAGTCCCCGACGGACTTCCGCCAGAACCGCCGAAGTGCGAAGCCGCTCCGTCGCCGGACCGGGCGGCGGGGTCACTTCGATCCGTCCGTCCGACAATTCGCACACGGTGGAGGACCGGAGGAAGGCGCTGAGTCCGCGCGGCACGGTCTTCGCAGCGTCGAGCCAGCTCAGCCACGCCTGCTCGATGTGCTGAGAGGGTACTGTGCCGTCCCCCCCCTCAGTGGCTGCTCGGGCCAGTCCGTTGCTTTCGGCGCCTTGTGATCGGACATCGATCCTATTGGCTAAGTCCAACGTGTCCTGCGTTTTACTATCGTCTACATCAGGTTTAACATCATGTGATATAGTCGTGATGGAACCGCCGCCACGTCCTGCCCCACCGGTGGGCGGCGGCGCACCGCCCAAAGCCGAGATCAGCTGTTCCAGAGCAATGGTTCGGTCCAGGTAACTGAGTCGAAGCAGGAGCATTTCGATGAGCACGCGGGGGTTCGGACTGCGCCTCAGGCTGCCCTGGCTCTCGAGATCGGCGGCCGCCGCGAGCATGCGTACCAGGTCGGCGGCCTCGAAGGCTTCCGCCCTCGAGGCAAAGTCGGAGCGAAGTTCGTCCGGTAGATCGAGAGGAGTCTCCGGGGCGAGGCGTAACCGCAACAGCATGCGCAGGACGTCCAGGAGGCCGTGGTAGAACTCCACCAGGTCGTATCCATCATCGGCGAGCCGCTCCACCAGCGTGAATACATCGGCATGGCGACCGTCAGCGAGGATGTCCAACAGCTCCAGGTAGCGCTGCTCCTCGACGAGGCCCAGCACGCGCCGGACAGAGTCGGCCTCGATGTCGCCTCCCGTCAAGGACATGACCTGGTCCAGCATGGAGAGGGCGTCGCGCATGCCGCCGTCCGCTTTTCGGGCGATCATGCGAAGTGCATCTTCGGGCCCAGCCGCCCCTTCTTGCGCAAGCACGGCGGCCAACCGCGAAACGATGTCCGAAACACCGATGCGTCGAAAGTCGAAGCGCTGGCAACGCGAAAGAATCGGCGCTGCCGATTGCTCGATCTTCTGAGGCTCGGTGGTCGCGAAGACGAAGATCACCCTCGGTGGTGGCTCCTCGAGGATCTTCAGCAAGGCGTTCCACGCCTCACGCGTAAGCATGTGAGCCTCGTCGACGATGTAGATCTTGTATCCGTCACCGGAGGGTGCGTACATCGCGCGCTCGCGGAGATCCCTGGCATCATCGACACCCCGGTTGGAGGCAGCATCGATCTCGACAACATCCAGGGCGGTGTGGCCACCCCAAATGCGGGCACAGCTCTCGCAAACGCCGCAGGGCTCACCCTCTGCGCTACGCTCAGGACAGTTCAGCGCCATCGCGAGCACACGCGCGAGTGTGGTCTTGCCGACACCGCGCGGCCCGCAGAAGAGGTACGCGTGACCAACCCGCCCTCCAGACACCGCGCTGCGGAGCGTGTCGGAGACGTGCTCCTGCGTCGCCACTTCCGCGAACGAGCGAGGTCGGTACTTACGGGCTAAAGCAATGTGGGTCAATACGTTACCGCGTTAGAAGTGCCGCCGCCAAGCCCGCTCCCAGGGCGAATACCAGGGTTCTTCGCCGGCTCCGCCATAGGGAACGGAAATGCCCCAGGCGACCCGCAGCGACGATCACCGCACTTACCGCTGCTACCTGCGGGGTCCTGACGGGATTCGTGAGCTTTCGCCCTGCGGACCTGGGGCACGCATGAAGCTATTTCTGGGGGCTTTGGCGGTCAACGAGGCTTGGTCGCGGAACGCTATGGCCAGGCCTGCCTCCAGGCGTCTTCGAGGTGCTGCAAGCCAGTTACGCGGCCGTCTGCAGCGACTTCGATGGCGATGACGTCGAAGCGGACCTGATTGCCTGATCGAGCGTTGCGAACCAGGTACTCCTCAGCGACGGCTTCGATTTCTCGGCGCTTCCTCCAGGTCACCGCCTCTTCAGGATGACCGCACCCGCCGCCCGCGGGAGTCTTCACTTCGACGAACGCGAGAAGCGGGCCCTTCTGTACGATCAGATCGATCTCGCGGCGGCCGAAGCGGTAGTTTTTTGGCAACGACGGTCCAGCCTGCCGAGCGAAGGTGCTGGGTGGCAAGCCGTTCGCCGCGCCTGCCCAATGCGTGCGGCGGGTAGTCGGGAGGAGTGCCCATCCAGGACGATCGTGGAAGGCCTGGGACCGAGACATGAGCGGACGGGACCAGCCCGCATCGACCAGGCTAACTGAGCGGAGCCGTCACGTCCCGAGCGATCGCTTTCGCGATCACCTTGATTTCCACCATGAGGCTCGCGAACTGATCCGGATAGAGAGACTGTGCCCCGTCGGACAGCGCGCGCGGCGGATCCCCATGCACCTCGACGATCAAACCATCGGCGCCCGCGGCTACGGCGGCCCGCCCCATCGCGGTGACCATCGACCGAATCCCTGTACCGTGGCTCGGGTCGGCGATCATCGGGAGATGTGAGAGCGATTGCACGACGGGGATGGCCGCGAGATCCAACACGTTTCTGGTATGGGTGTCGAAGCTGCGGACACCACGCTCGCACAGAATCACATTGGGGTTGCCCTCGGCGAGAACGTACTCCGCAGCGAGCAGAAACTCCTCGATCGTGGCAGACATGCCCCGTTTGAGAAGCACGGGCTTCCCGGTGCGCCCGGCGCGGCGCAGCAGCGGATAATTCTGCATGTTGCGTGCGCCGATCTGGACGATGTCGGCGTACTCGGCCACCAAATCCGCACCTTCTGGGTCCAGAGCCTCCGCGACGATGGCGAGTCCTGTCTGCTCGCGGGCCTTGGCAAGGAACTTTAGTCCCTCTAGGCCGAGGCCCTGGAAGGAATACGGTGAGGTTCGGGGCTTGAACGCGCCGCCACGCAACACGGTCGCGCCCATCTCCTTGAGCTGGTGCGCGATGTCGAGGATCGCGGGCTCGCTTTCAACCGCGCACGGGCCGGCGATCACCGCGATGTCGGACCCCCCGAACGACGTACCGTTCGCGAGTGACACGACCGTGTCCTCCTCCTGCCACTCCCTCGACACTTGCTTGTATGGGTGCGTGACGGGAATGACCTCGAGTACTCCCTCGAGACCCTGCAGCCGGCCAGCATCGATTCCGCCATCATTGCCGATGATACCCACGGCGGTCCGCTGCCCACCCGGAATGGGCCGGGCATCGTAACCCATCTCCTGGATGACTCCGACGACGGCTTCGATCTCTTCGGCCGAAGCCACGTTCTTCATGACAACGAGCATCAGCAGCTCAGTTGGGGAGTAGGGGCAGCCCGCTCTAGCGGGACAGCGCGCCGCTAAGTCTATACGTGCGCTATGGCGTGCTCAACGACCCCCCCCCGGAACCTCGACGACGGGGGCCGTCCTCGTGCAAGTGCACGGTCAAACCGTCCTCGCCGGCTACGATGTGCCCACCGAATCCGTGTTGTTCGACTAACAGCGCCGCGTCGGCTGGGCGAGTATGCGGGTACACGTGCGTGACGATGAGCAGATCTGGGTCGGCGAGGGTCGCAATACGCGCCAGACCCGATGGAGCGAGATGGAACTCCATGCTGGGAGGGTCGGCGAGCGAGCACTCCGCGATGAGCACGCTACATCCCGCCAAGAACTCCCCCACGGCGTCCGAGGGCCCTGTGTCACCGGTATAGCCCACGACGCCGCTCGCGGTCTCGACTCGATAGGCCACCGACTCGTCGGTGTGGGGCGTGGGGTAGGCACGAATGCGAAGCCCCAATTTCTGAGCCTCGAACACATCGAGGGGTCCCAGCTCGCAGACGTCTAGCGGACAGCCCGGGTCCAGGACATGGTCCCCCAGCGCCGAGTCGAGACGGCTCAAGAAGCCGACGAAGCCCGGCGGACCAATCAACGTGAGCGGCTCTTCCCTCGCCACCGCCAACCCGTGCTTGAGGGCGAGCAGTATCGCAGAGAGGTCCCCCATGTGGTCGTTGTGATAGTGGCTTATCGCTACGTGGCTCAGCCCTGTCCAGTCGACAGCGTGTCGAGCCAGGCCGTGCAGCGTCCCGGATCCACAATCGAGGAGCAAGCGAAACCCTTCTCCGTCGATCAGGTGCGCGGCGGAGCTTCGAGACGCATCAGGAATCAACGTCCCGGATCCCAGAATCGTTACGACGGTCACAGCGGACGTCGGATCAGGCTGCGCCGGCCGCCTCGAGTGCCTCTTCGAGCTTGACCCCGACGATCGTACTGATCCCCGCTTCTTCCATGGTGACCCCGTAGATCCAGTCGGCCGCCTCGATCGTGCGAGGGTTGTGGGTGATGACCACAAACTGGCTCTCAGCCTTGAAGTCCTGCAGGAGCTTGATGAAGCGACCGATGTTGTTCTCGTCGAGCGGCGCATCGACCTCGTCGAGCACGCAAAACGGGCTCGGCTTCACGAGGTAGATGCCGAAGAGAAGCGACAGCGCCGTGAGCGCACGCTCCCCACCAGAGAGCAGATCGATACGCTGCGTCCTCTTGCCACGAGGAGACGCGTGTATCTCGATGGGAGACTCCAGGGGATCGTTTTCGTCTTGGAGCCAGATGTCCGCCTCACCACCCTCGAAGAGCCTCTGGAACGTCTTCCTGAAGTTTTCCCGAATGTCCTCGAACGTCCCCATGAAGAGATCCGTTGCCGTCTTGTTGATCTCCCGGATCGCGGACCGCAAGTCGTTGCGTGCGTCCACCAGGTCCTGTCGCTGCTCGGTCAGGAACTCGAGACGCTGGCTCTCCTCCTCGTGCTCTTCGAGAGCCAGCATGTTAACGGGCCCGATCTTGTCGAGGGCTAGTACTAGCTCACGGAGTTCGCTCTGCAGCGCCTCCGGCTCTCCTTCGACCGGTGCAGCCTCCTGCAGCAGCGTCTCCAGCGGGCGGCCCCACTCCCCTTCAAGGCGTTCGCGGATGCGCTCAATGCGTCCACTTAGCTCCTGGCGCTCCAACTCGAGCTGGTGCCGCCGGTCGGAAGCCGCCCGCTCCTCAGTGCGAGCTTCACGGACACGCTTCTCGGCAACACCTAACGCGTCACCGACTTCCTGGAGTGTCTGACTCTTTTCGCGGACCTTCTGCTCAGAGGCGGTGCGCTCACCGAAGAGTCGCTCCGTCGCTGCGTCACCTTCGGCCCGAATCCGTTGCGCTTCCGCGCGCTCCTCAAGCAAGCCGGTCTCCTCGACGTCGAGCGCCGTCATGCGTTCGCTGGCTTGCGTGCGGGCCTTCACGATCGTGTCCACACGCTCACTGAGGCGCACTACGTCTCCTTCGAGATGGGCGACGTCCACTGCGAGCCGGGCCTCCTCCGCACGTGCAATCTCGTACTCCTCCTGAACAGCCTCGACAGCCTGGCGGGCCTCAGACCTCTCACTGTTCAAACCCTCTTCCTGCTGGAGAAGGACCTCGCGGTCGTCTCGCGCCTCACGCGCCCGCTCCGCGGCGCGAGCTTGAGCGACCTTGGTGCCCTCTGCCTGTCGGGAAAGCTCGTCCCGCAGCCGGTCCATCCGGCCCTGCTTGTCGGACCTGGTGTCGACCTCAGAGCGGACCTTTCGTAGCTCGTCCTCGGCCGCATGAAGCGATGCCCGGCTCTGCTCGAGCCCCCGGTCGGCGCCTCCGAGCGCCTCCTGTGCGGTCTCGCGCCGCGCGCGCGCAGCTGCCTCCGAAGCGGTAGCCTCCGCGAGGTCCGACGAGCACTCTCGCAGTTGCTCCTTCCGCTCGAGTATGCCCGAGGCACCAGCCGGGTTGCCCACACGCACGATGCCCCGCACCTCGGTGACGGCGACACCGCTCACCTCAGCCGCTTCGACTCCCTCCAGAAGTGCGCGCACCCACGCTTCTCCGTCGCCATGCGCGCCAACCTCTCCGAGGACGCCACCGTCGCCCCCAGACGGGGCAGGAACAGCATCGAGAGGCAACAACACGAGCCCACCGCCGCCGTCCCAGCTGTCAGCGAACCAGGACGTAATTCGTTCGACGCCCGCACGGTCGCGTAGAACTAGTGCGCGTGTGAGGAAGCCGAGGTGCGACTCCAGCGCCGCGGTCACCTCCGGTGCCGCTTCTATGAAGTCGGCCAGGGTGCCCAATACGGCGCCGTCACCGAGTGCCAGCGCTGCCTTTACGACTGGCTCCGAGCCCTCCTGGTCTCGCTCCAGCTTTTCGATCGCGGCCTTGCGGGCCTCGCATGCCGCCGCGCGCGCGACGCCTTCCCGCTCCGTGACGAGCGCAGCGTCCAGTTCCTCACGCGCCGTGGTCGCCGCAGAAAGGCACGCCTCTACCTCCTCCTCAGCTGCCCCAAGGGCTGCTGATAGCTCGTCCAGACGGTCAGAAAAGAGGTCGCCCTGGGATTCGATCTCGGACAGCGCATCCGCTGCCGACTCGAGTTCGCCGGCCACACGGCCGAGGAGATGCCCGAGCTCCTCCGCTTGAGCGTCGGAGGCTTGGGCATCTCCCTCGAGCTGAGCGCCTCGACGTGCCAGATCTCGCTCGCGGGTCTCGACCTCATCCAGGCGCTCCCGTGCGACCCGCAGTCGCCCTCGCACCTCCTGCACCGCGGTCGCCCGTGTCGCAGCCACGGCCTGAAGCTGCTCCAGCTCGTCTGCGACTCGGTCACGGTCCGAGACGAGGACCTGCTCGTCCTGCTCGAGCGTCTCAGATTGTTGCAGCGCCTGGCCCCGTTCTTCATCTATCTGCGCCAAGCGACGTGAAGCGTACGCGGCGCGCTCGTCGGCTACCGCGAGATCGCGCTCCCAGCGGACGAGCTCCGACCGGACCGCCTCCAGCGCCTTCGCGACCTCCGCGCGATCCTTTTCCGCTCCGACTTCTTTCAGACGCAGCGACTCGAACTGAGCCTCGGCAGCGCCCAGCTCTGCGACCTTCCCTTCCCCGCTCTGGATGTCGCCGGCGAGCTCCTTTTCGACGCCGTCCAGCCGTGTACGGAGGGCCTCGAGCTGATGACGCACGACCTCAACTTCCACATCGAGGCGGCGCTGGCGGTATTCGATGTACCGCTGAGCTTTCCCTTTCTGGCGCGCAAGCGAGCGGACTTTGGTATGCACTTCGGAAATGACGTCTTCGAGACGCTGTAGATCCATCTCCGCGCGCTCGAGCCTGCGGGTCGCGGCCTTGCGTCGGTCCTTGTACTTGCCGATCCCGGCGGCTTCCTCGAAGAGCCCGCGTCGCTCCTCGGCACGATCGGAGAGGATCGTGTCGATCATGCGGTTTTCGATGATCGAGTAGGCGTTGGCGCCCAATCCGGTGTCGCGACAAAGGTCGAGCACGTCGCGTAAGCGGCACGCGGATCGATTGATGGAATACTCGCTGCCGCCATCTCTGAAGATCTGCCGGCCGATCTCCACCTCTTCGAACGGAACGGGTAGTGCTCCATCCTCGTTGCTGACCGTGAGCGACACCGAACCGCGATTCACAGGCCTCCTGTTCATGGTGCCCTGGAAGATCGCCTCCTCCATCTTGGCGCCTCGGATCGTGCTGGGGCGCTGCTCGCCCAGCACCCAGCGAATCGCGTCACTGATATTGGACTTGCCGCATCCGTTGGGTCCGACCACCGCGGTGATGCCGTCGTGAAACTCGATTGTGGTAGCGTCCGCGAAGGACTTGAATCCATGCAGTTTGAGTGAGCGAAGCTTCATGGAATCTGGATCGTCGTCACGGAAGGCGACCTCGGCGCGGTGAGAGCGTGGCGTTGTCGAGACCCTGAGTCTCGAGATGGGTCAGGAGGTAGGAAGCTTCCCGCTCGTCGGCGTATGCGCCGGCGTACACCCGATACGCGGTACCCCCGTCCGAGAAGTCGACCGCGAGAAGATAGGCGGGCACGTCCAGTCCGCGCAGCTCGTCGATACGGGCCGTCGCGGACCCGATGTCCGCCGTCTGCTCCAAGAGGAACGCTAGCGGTGTCCCCCTCACGAGCCATCCCGTGCGATCCGCGCCCGTCTCAGCAGCGATGCGATCCGCGAGCTCCTCAGCCGACGCAGAGTCAACCGCCGGACCAGCGAGGAGCCGGTAGAAGACGGTGCCATCGATCATCACAGGAACCACTGACAGGAGGATGCCCGGCATACCCGAGATCGCGGCCGCCCGAGTCACAGCGACGTCCGGGTCTTGGAATGAGCCGATCGCGACCGAATAAGCGAGCGTAGTAGTCGTCACAGTAGGCAGCGTCGACCGCGGCGCGGGCGTGAGACCCTGTTCGACCGGAGGCGAAGTCCGCTCCGGTGAGATGCCAGGGATCTGAACCCAACCCAAGGAGGCCGCGCCTACGATGCCGAGCGAGAGGAGGATCAGGACAAGCAATGCGGATCGTCGCGACCCGTGTGCGGCAGGAGCACTCCCAGCTCGGGACGCACCGATGATCGTTGCTTCCGGAGCGGGATGCACAGGCTCGGCAAAGTCATCGTCCGCCTCTTCCTCTTCGACTGCCTCGAGCGGGTCGAGGGCCCCGGCCATGTCGTCCACGGGAGGCATATCGCTTGAGGTGGTCGCCGCTGGACCCATCACCGCCAGGATCGGCGCGGGCGTCCCATCCAAGGCCGACCAGGCATCCTCTGTTGATCGCACCAGCAGAACCACGTCGGTCGCCATGTCTAAGAGCGCGGACTTGCCATCCGACTCCGACCCGATGTACGTGACCAACGTGACGCCGGCCTCCACGAAACCACGCGACAGACGCGCCCATCGCTCGCTCGCGAGCACCGCGGCCGGATCGGCCGCCGCCGTGCCCGTGGTGATGAAGAAGAAACCACCCAGGTCGGTCTGCTTGGCCACGTGCCGCACCGAGGAGCCGAAGAGGACGGTGTCGGTTACGCCCTCCGTATTGTCCGTCTGAAGGCATTCATGAAGCGTCGGGGCCCCGAGCACTGTGTCCGCGAGTACGACCCTCCGACCGGCCTCGCTCCACGACTTGGCGATGTCGACGGTGGCGTTTATCGCCCAGCTGTCCTCCTGTGCCTTTGTGGTCGCGACCACAACGACCAGCCTTCCCGGACGGTCCGCATGCTCCGGCAGAACCGGAGCGGCGTTCGCGTCGAAAACGCTCCACTCGGGGAGTTCTGCCATAGGCACCGCGGACTCATGGTCGCTCCGCGACGGGCGCGGAGGTGTCGATTACGTGGTCAACCCGATCGGCCACGGCAAGCCTGCCCGCGCCGGCCATAAGTTAGGTCCGCGGCGCCGGCGTAGCAAACTCGTGGATCGCGCCGAAAACCCAAGCGCGCCGCGGCTTATTGAAGGGGCCAGGACTCCTGCTCAGGCTCCCACCGGGGGGCGTCCCCCCAGAGATTCTCCAGCTGGTAGAAGTCGCGTGACTGCGGATGGAATACGTGGACCACGAAGTCGATGTAGTCCAGCAACACCCAGCGACCTCCGCTCAGCCCCTCGACGTGGGCGGGACGCACGTTCTCCTTCTTGAGCTCGTCCACCACGTGTTCTGCGATGGCTTTGACCTGGACATCCGAGGTCCCACTCGCCAGCACGAAATAGTCGGTGGCTGTCGAGATGCCACGCAAATCCAGAATCAGGACGCCATGTCCTTTGCTTTCCAGCGCGAGATCGGCCGCTTGCGTGACTTCGGCCGGGAAGTCCGCTGCATCCGCCTGCACGGCTGCTAGCCCTCTTCCCGCTCCACCCGCACCTCGATGCTCACCTCGACCTCAGCGTGGAGCCGGATCGTGATGTCCTCGACACCGAGCGCCTTGATGGGCTCGTCGAGCAGAACCGTCTTCTTGTCGAGCTCGAAGTCCAGCTCGCCCTGGTTAGTGCGCTCGCTGATGTCAGCAACGGTCACCGAACCGAACAGCTTGCCGTCGTCTCCCGCGCGCTCCACGAACGTGAGCGACACGCCCTCGAGCTGTGAAGCCCGCCGACGCGCTTCGAGGTAGTCGCGGCGTGACCTCTCTTCGGCACGCGTCTGCTCCTCCTCCAGGCGTCGTATATTCGCATCGCTAGCGGTGAACGCGAGCCCCTGCGGGATGAGATAATTCCGGCCGTATCCAGCCCGGACCTGCACGACCTCGCCAACCTCTCCGAGGTGCTCGACTGCCTTCTTCAGGATCAACTTCATCGTTCCTCCAAAGCGTCTTTCAAGCGGCGAGTTCCGCCACGCGTCCACGTACGTCCAGATAGACGTCACCTATTCCAATAACCAGAGCCCCACTGAGGACCAGGGCCGGCACGAGCACGAGCCCAACCGTCACCACCAAGAGTCCGACCAGCGACACACCGCCACTCATGAAGACGACGACGGCGGCGCCGCGCAAAGCGAACAGCGCGCCCATGAAGACCATTACGTTGGCCCCCACACGGCCAAGCGGTTCGCCCGCACGAGTGACGAGCAGCAGAAGCCCCCCAACGAACACCCACACCAGCTGGTCGTTGAATCGAAACTCCTTGAGTGGGCCCAAGCCCGGTTGATCGCTGTTCGTCAAACGAGCATACAGCCACCACACTACGCACAGTGCCGCCATGGAGGTCAAGCCCGTAATCGCCGGGAATACCTCCATCTGGGCCTCTGCCAGTTCGTACATCGACAAGACGAAAGCCGGGGCGAGCGCTTCACCCTGGCGCCAGTTCACGACCTGCTCCAGGGTCTGAGCGATCGTGAACTGAACTCGATCGTTAATCGCCCAATCCACCGCCCCCCACGCTCCTGCACGCAGCGAGATGAAGGCCGCCGTGACGGCGCCGGCACCGAGAACGGCCAGCAAAGCCCTCGTGGACAGCTTCGACATCGGCCGCGCCAACGACAACGCCACGAACAACCCGCCGACCAGGAGCGCCCATGCTCTGTCCATGAACCAAACTCCATCGGGAACCCCTGAAGCCGTCACCAGCATCGCCACCAGGACCGCTGCGAACATGCCCAAGCCCCGAATGCCCTTCATGCCGACCAACAGCAAGAAGGGGACGGCGAGTAGCACGCTGGCGCTGACGCCCAGGGCGAAGAAGACCACTGCGATCAGCGCGGCGGCACCACGCCATCCGCTGCCTTCGCTCGCCGTGCCCTCCGGAAGGGTTTCCAACACGCTCGATCAGCCTTCGCCGCGCCGAGTATACGGGACCAAGGCCAGGTATCGCGCACGCTTCACGGCACGGCCAAGCTGGCGCTGAAAACCGGCGGAGACCTTCGTGGTACGCTTCGGCAAGATCTTGCCCTGCTCGGTCAAGAAATGCGACAGCGTGCCGACGTCCTTATAGTCGAGTACGAGGATTGGCGGACCCTCCATCCGACGGCGGCGGCCCCGCGGACCCGAGAACTCCGGGGGCCCGGGTCGGTTGTGAGCCTCCTCTTCGGCCTCTCCGGCCTGCTCGGGCTCGTCTTCGTCGCGATCGTCTTCGTCCCGGTCCTCGTCTTCGCTCGCCGACTGAGGTCGGGCCTCACCCAGAACCGAGGCACCACTGGTGAGCTCGCCCTCGCTGACGACCATCAGATACCGCATCACCTCGAGGTCGAGCTGGAGCAGCCGTTCGTACTCCGGCAGAGCCTCCGGCGCGGCGGTGAAATGCGCCACGACGTAATAGCCAGCCGAAAGCTTGTTGATCGGGTAGGCGAGCTGGCGAGTTCCCCAGTGATCGATCGCGGAGACCTCGCCGCCCTTCGAAGTAACCAACTCGTGGAGTTTCTCGAGCTTGGCGGTGACGGCGTCTTCTAAGAGCGCCGGGTCGAGAATGTAGACGACCTCGTAAAGCCGCATGATTCGTTCCCTCGGTCCGTGGGTTGGAACGGGCCCCGTCATATCGACCATCATGGCTGCGGCGCCAGTGGTAGGACGGAGCGGGATAACTGTGGGTGCCGGTTCCGGCACGGCGGAAAAGTTAGTGGATCGGGCGCGGAGGAGGAAGCGCCGCTAGGCACTTGCAGGCCACGCGGGAACTACAGCAGCGCCTTAGTTCAGTGCCGTTTGAACGGCCGCGATCAGGCCTGGGTAGCGCGCGTACCCCCAACGGGCTTCTTCGACATCCAGGCGCTCGCGGTTGGTGTGCGCGAAGCGCTCCTCACCCGGCGCGAAGCCCACTGTCGGAATTCCGTGTACTCCGCACGACCAACCACCGTCAGTGGCGAAGGTCCAAGGGCGCACTTCAGCCGCTTGGTCGGCAGCGCTGAGCCGGCCGACCGCGCGCGCGGCCGCGCCCACGACAGGATGCGACGGATCCATGAGGAACCCGGGTGTGAAGAGGTCCCGGTCAGCCACGATTCCCGTGTAGGTGACCTGCCGCTCGGTCGCCATCCGAACCTCGTATCCGAGCGCGTCCGGGACCGACGCCATGCGCGCCTCAACAGCTTCTCTCACACGCCGGACGAGCGACTCGTGATCGTCGCCGGGAAGGATTCTCCAGTCCAGGGCCACGATCACCTGATCGGGAATCACGTTCCGAGTCTGTGGTAGCACGTCCACCATGGTGGCGATAATGCTCGCCGCGCCCAGCAGTTCGTCCGATTCCTGGTTTTCCGCGAGGTCCCGGACGGCGAGCAGCACGTCGCTCAGCAGGTCGAGCGCGTTGGCCGCGCGTTCCGGCGCACTGGCGTGGCCGGCCACGCCTGTCAGAACGACCTCGAGCTCGGCTCGACCCCGGTGGCCGATACAGACGTCTCCATTGGTGGCTTCGCCGATGATCACCACCCCGGGCTCCACCGATCCGGATTCGAGCAGATGCTTCATGCCGAGGCCGCCGCGCTCCTCGTATACCGTGTGAGCGACGATCACGTCGCCCGGCGCCTCGTCGATCATCGACGCCGCGGCATACGTCTGCAGAGCGAGCGGGCCCTTGATGTCCATGGCTCCCCGGCCGTGCAGAAACCCGTCCCGAAGCTCGCCACTGAAGGGCGGCACTTCCCACTCAGAGTGATCCCCCTCCGCCACCACGTCTAGGTGGCAGTTGAGCATGGCCGCGGGAGCGTCGCCGCGCCCCCTCGCGACCCCGATCACGTTGCCGGCGTCGTCCACGCGCACATCCGCTAGTCCGAGCGCCTCCATCTCCTGGAATAGACGCCGGGCGACATCGTCCTCCTTGCCCGAAAGACCCGGGATGGCAATGAGATCAGCCGCAAAGGCCAGTGCGTTGTCAAAACTCGCTGCCTTGGTCATCGGCCTAACCTTGCTGTGCTCAGCCGAAGAGGCTTTGGATCACGTCCACGAGCCACGACGTGGACTGCGCGTCGACCTCAATGCCGTGGTGGGCCGCGAACCAGGGCGCGAGCACGAGGGAGACCACGGTCATGAGCTTAATGAGGATGTTCAGGGACGGCCCCGAGGTGTCCTTGAATGGATCACCGACAGTGTCACCGATGACCGCCGCCATGTGAGGCTCGGAGCCCTTGCCGCCATACGCACCGGCCTCGATGTACTTCTTGGCATTGTCCCAGGCACCGCCGGAGTTGGCCATGAAAAGTGCCATGAGCACGCCCGTGACCATCGCGCCCGCAAGCATACCGCCGAGCGCTGTCGGCCCCATGAAGTAGCCCACCACGACTGGCGCAAGTACCGCAGTCAGGCCGGGCAAGATCATTTCGCGTAGAGCCGCCTGGGTCGAGATATCGATGCAGCGCGCGGAGTCCGGTTTGGCAGTGCCTTCCATGATGCCCGGGATCTCTCTGAACTGGCGGCGTACCTCGTCCACCATGCCTTGGGCCGCACGACCCACCGCGGTCATGGTGAGTGAGGCCACGAAGAACGGCAGCATGCCACCGAGGAACAGGCCGATCACCACGATCGGATCGATGATGTCGATGCCCGTCTCCTGCAGTCCCACCGCGGCTGAGTAGGCCGAAAAGAGCGCGAGTGACGTGAGCGCCGCGGAGCCAATAGCGAAGCCCTTACCAATGGCGGCGGTAGTATTCCCGATCGCGTCGAGCGAGTCGGTGATTTCCCGCGTCTCCGGCCCCAGGCCAGCCATCTCGCTGATGCCACCCGCGTTGTCGGCGATCGGCCCATACGCGTCGACGGTCATCGTGACACCGACGGTCGCGAGCATGCCAACCGCTGCAATGCCGATCCCGTACAGCCCCGAGAACTCGTACGAGGTAAAGATCGCCACACAGATCAGGATGATCGGAACCACCGTCGACTCCATGCCGACCGCGAGGCCCTGGATGAGGTTGGTCGCCGCGCCCGTCTGACTCGCCTCCGCGATCTTCCGTACCGGACCCGCTGCCGTGTAGTACTGCGTCACCATCCCAATGAGGACGCCCGCCATAGTACCGGCCACGATCGCGATCCACGGTCCGGTCACGCCGTATGTGATGCCTGCATCCGTCGTGTACGTGATGCCCATGGCCTGCACGACGAAGTACATAGCACCGAGAAACAAAGCGCCGGCAATCCAGGTCGTGCCGTGCAGGGCGTGGGAGGGATCGCGCTTCTCGAGGACTTTCATCGCCGCAATACCCACCAGCGACGCGACCAGCCCCACCATGACGGTGATGAGCGGTAGCGCAACAGCGGCGGCCCTGTGCTCAGTCATCGCCGCCGCTGTAGCGCCGATGGCGATCGTCGCAACGATCGAGCCGACGTACGACTCGAAGATATCCGCACCCATTCCCGCCACGTCGCCAACATTGTCACCGACGTTGTCCGCAATGGTCGCCGGGTTCCGCGGATCGTCTTCGGGGATGCCCGCCTCGAGCTTTCCGACGAGGTCGGCGCCGACGTCTGCGGCCTTGGTGAAAATGCCGCCTCCGACGCGCGCGAAGAGAGCGATCGAGCTCGCGCCCATCGCGAAGCCGGAGACGATTTGAGCGAAGTTCCCGAACTCACCGGTTCCGGGCACCGCATCCGCGGCAAACGCCAGGTAGAGAGCGCCGAGGCCGATCAAGCCGAGCGACGCCACCGCCAGACCCATGACGGCTCCCCCGAAAAAGGCGATACGCAACGCCTTGCCCTGGCCCTCTTCATTGGCCGCGGCTGCGGTCCTGGTATTGGCTCGGGTCGCAGCCTTCATGCCCGCGAAACCCGCCGCAACCGAGCTCAGGGCGCCGAAGACGTATGCAAGCGCGGTGGTCGTGCTGATCACCAGACTCAGCAGAATCGCCACGACGACGACGAAGACCGCCAAGTACGTGTACTCCCGTCGGAGGAACGTCATCGCGCCATCGTGGATTTGCTCTCCGAGGTCGATCATGACGTCGGTACCGGCCGGCTGCTTTTTGACGTAGCCGTAGGTAACGGCCGCGATCGCGAGGCCCAGAACGCCGAGCACCCATGCGAATTCGGTCAATGCGACGAAGTCGGTCATCGATTCAGTCTTCCTGTTCCGTCATGTGAAAAAGTCTCTTCTATCGATTGAAGCGGTTCATCGCCGCCTCACTCCCCTCGTTGATCCATACCTCTACGGCTCCGGTCAGCTCAGGTAACAAGCCAACCACCACGTCCTCATCGTCCTCGGGCATCTGCGAAAGAACCCAGTCCGCGAGGTCCGCGCCATCGGGCTTGAGCCCGACGCCGATGCGTAGTCGCGCGTAGTCGTTCGACTGCAACGCACCGGAGATAGACCTGAGCCCGTTGTGCCCGCCCGATCCACCTTCCGGACGAAAGCGAACACGACCCACATCCAACGAGGCGTCGTCGAGCACAATCAGCAGGTCCTCAGCCGCGTCGAACGACTCCAAGGTCCGGAGCGGCCGTAACGACAACCCGCTTCGATTCATGTACGTCGTGGGCTTCATGAGGCGCACCGGCGTCTCACCCACTGTCCCTTCGGTGACGAAAGCCCGACCCTCACGCGCAAAGAAGTCGAAGCCCCAGTCGTAAGCAAGCCGGTCCGCGACCCACCATCCGACGTTGTGCCGCGTGGCATCATGCTCGGGCCCGGGATTCCCGAGCCCGATCACGACTTTCATGTGCGCCAAAAGAACGAGGGATCAGCCCTCGCCTCCCTTGGAGTCGCCTGATTCGTCCGCACCCTCGGCCGCTGGTGCGCCGTCCTCGGCCACCTCGCCCTCGACTTCCTCGCCCTCGAGCAGCTCCTCTTCTTCCTCTTCCGGCTCCTCGATGACCTTCGGAATCGCCACGGAGCAAATCGTACGCTTCTGCTCAATGGTGACTTCGACGCCCTCGCCGAACTCGATGTCGTAGATGTGTATGGACTTGTTGATCTCCAGGTGTGTCACATCGATGTCGATGGATTGCGGGATCTTCGACGGGATGCAACGCACCGCCAGATCGTGAATGACCTGCTCGAGTACACCGCCGCTGTTTTTCACGCCCTCCGGAATACCGATGAGGTGTATGGGCACGTTGACGTCCACCGTGACACCCGCCTGAATCCGCAGGAAGTCCACATGAGTCAACGTCTGCCTCAACGGATGCACCTGGATTTCTCGAATGAGCGTCTCGTAGGGCTTCTTCTCCCCCTCGACCTTGAGCTCCACGATCGTGTTGTCCACGCTGATCGAATAGAACAGCTGTTCCGCCTCTTTCACGTCCAGCGAGAGATGGACCGGATCGAGCTCCCGGCCGTAGAGCACTGCCGGAACTCGTCCCGCGGCGCGGAGCTTACGCGCAACACCTTTTCCGGTGCCTTCCCGTTTCTCGGCTGGTAAAGTCGCTGTGTTCGCCATTGGTATCCCCTCTGATTATCGGCCCCCAGGCTCTCCCGGGGCCCTTTCCCTCAGTCGTCCGCCGGAGTCTCGAAGAGCTGACTCACCGACTCGTTCGAATGCACGTAATCGATCGCTTTCGCGAGCAGGCCCGCTACCGAGAGCACCTTGAGCTTCTCGAAACGCTTTTCCTCGGCTATGCGGATCGTATTCGTCACGATCACTTCCTCGACGGGTGCCTCCTGCAGGCGCTGCGCCGCTCCATCCGAGAGCAGCGCGTGCGTCGCGGCCGCGTACACGACCTTGGCGCCCCGGTCCTTCAAGGCCCGGATCCCGTTGGACAGCGAGCCCCCCGTATCCACCATATCGTCGACGAGGAGGCACGTCTTGCCATCCACCTCACCGACCACGTTCATCACTTCCGACATGTTCGCCTTCGGTCGCCGCTTGTCGATGATCGCGAACGCGGCACCCAGCCGTTTCGCGTACCCCCGGGCCATCTTCGCCGCACCCACGTCGGGCGAGACGACGACTAGGTCCCCCAGGCCCAGCTCCCTGAAATATTTCGTCAGCACCGGAGCCGCATACATGTGATCCACGGGGATGTCGAAGAACCCCTGAATCTGATGCTGATGGAAGTCGATCGAGATCACTCGATCGGCACCCGCTGCAACCACCAGGTTCGCCGCTAGCTTCGCGCCTATCGCGACGCGCGGCTGATCCTTTCTGTCTTGCCGACCGTAGCCGAAGTACGGGATCACCGCAGTGACCCGCGCCGCCGACGCCCGCTTCGCGGCATCGATCAGCAGACACAACTCCATGATGTTGTCGGCCGGCGCCGACGTGGGCTGGAGGATGAATACGTCCCGACCACGCACGTTGTGGTCGATGCGTACGAAGATCTCTCCGTCCGCGAACTCCGTGATCGTGGCGCCATCTGGCGACATCCCGATCAGCTCACCGATCTCTGTGGACAGCGACGGATTAGCTCGGCCGCTGAGCAGGAGAAGGGGACCCCGCATGTAGGCGTCGTCCATCTGTGCCGGGGCTTGAAGTCCGATAATTCGAGACACGATCTAGAGAGCCCGAAAAACTAGAAAAGACACGCGTAAGGGTCAACGCATCACTTTACGTTCTCATCCGTCTCGCACTCTGAACCGACGCACACTGGCGACCTCGGACCTGCCCGCGGTCCTGAGCGTGACCTCTACCTCGTACACACCTGGGGCCAGCGAGTCCAGATTGAGGTCGAGGTAGCGAAACAGCGGGCTCGGCTGCTCGGGCCCCGGCTCTTGCCACGCTAGCGAGACTCTCTGAGGTCCGTCGCTAACCCGTAGGAACTCCCCGATCCGCCGGAATAGGCCTCGGTCGACCCGGTTCACGGTGACTTCGAAAGAGAGCGTCTCGGGCCGAAATCCCAGTCCGGACACTTCCCAGCCGATGGCGAAGGTCTGACCACGCCGGACGTCGGTCCGCAGCAGCGCTAGCGGTATCGCAGCCTCGAGCAGCGTCGGAGGATCCGCCGTGGACCTCAACATCAGGAGATCGGAGAGCGCGGCGATGTCTTCTGGTACAGGCCGAAACTCGACCCCTTCTCGGTACCGGCCTGCCCTTCGCTGAGAGGGACTCCACGCCTCGGTCCCGACGATGTACGAACCGACTGGCGCCTCCAGCGTCAGCACGCCTTCGGCACTTCCCAGGGAGCGGTTGGATCGCAGCGGCGCCTGGTCCGCGGAGACGAGAAAGAGACCGCCCCGGTCCCGCATGTCTTCCTGTTCGCCCGCCGCGAGCCAGGGTACGTCGTGATGGTGCTCGGCATGGACGGTGGTGTCCTCCGGAAGGAAGTGTGTGCCCACGACGATCATGCGGTCCCCTCTCGGGAAGACCGCAAGCTGGCCTTCCATCGGAAGCAGCTGCGGAGCATACGCCGGCGCGTACAGGCTCGGGGGTCGCCGCTTGTCCGCGAGCAGGTCCTGGTGCGTCGCGCGGCCGGGGGACTCCAGAGCCGAGCCGGAGGGCATGTAGTCCCTGCGCTCAGGGTGCTTGCGACCGATGACGTTGCTGCCGTCCAGGATGCTGCGGCGGTCGATCGAGCGTTGCCAAGCGATCTCCCACCCGAAACGCACGGTCAACTGCTCGATGTCCTTCCCCCACCTGATGTGGAACGGGTTCCGAGCCCGCTCCTTGAGCGTCGTCACGGTCCAGCGAGCGTAGTGTTCGGTCTTGCGATCATTCCCGTCGACGAGGTACAGGGGATCGGACAGCATCCACAGGCGGTCGAGGACCGCACTGACGGAGTCGCTGGGCGCTCCCTCCAGTTGGTCGAGTATGCGGCGGGAATCTCCGTCTACCTCTCTGCGAGGAATTCGCCACTCCTGCGCTCGCTCCGTGTCCATGAGGAGGAGTGAGCGCTCGAAGGCCGTCTCCGCCTCCAGGTAGCGTTGCAACCCGTGTAGCGCGAAGCCCTGCAGCGCCGCGCACCACCAGGGCTCTACCGCACCGCACGTCTGTCCGGCGCGCAACGCTTCTTCCCGTCGACCCGCCTCCGAGTGATACCAAACCCGCTGCCCGAGCACCCAGCCGTCGCCGGGCAGGTGGCGTTGCACGGAGTCCAGAACCGTGAGCAAGACCGATCTCAGCTCCTCGACCTCGGGGGGCTCGGGCTGCGGGTACCAGTCCCCCTCATCGTACCAGGAGCAGAAACGGCCGACGCGCTCGTCGCACGCGTCGGTGAACGAGACGTTGGTAACGGGCAGGTAGCGAAGGCGACGGCGTTCGTACTGGGCCTGTGCCCTGCGGGCGCGCCCGCGAAGGTCGGACGAATCGGGTGCGAGCGTCACGGTGTCGGGGACCCCGGACACGACTTGGGCTACTCCCGCGCTTGGCACCAGGAGCAGCGCGAGCGGGATGGCAAAGCCACGACCGATACAGCGTATGAGTGGCCTGTCTGGGATCACCCTAGTCGAGTCCACCACCGGAGGGATCGAACAATTGGCCCGGATGGATTCGAACCATCACCGCCGGTGCCAAAGACCGGTGTCCTGCCATTAGACGACGGGCCAGCAGGGCACATCCTACCGAAGGCGGGGGGGGCGGTTCAAGGTCCCGCCCGTCAAGCAGTCGCGACCGCGGGCACTTCCTCCAACGTTCGAGTGGCCACAACCCTCCACCCGAACTCGTCGGAAAGGCGTTGCGCCGTCAATGAAGCCTCCGACGCGCTGCTCACGAGTCCGAAGCATGCGCCGCCGCTGCCCGATAGCATGGCCAAGCGCAGACCCGCGTCCCGCAGTGCGTCCAGAGCTCGCCGCACCTCCGGATGTGCGTCCGCCACGCCCGGTTCGAAGTCGTTGGCAGCGATGTCTTCGACAGCGTCCCAGTCCGACGGCACGCGCTCCAACTGCGCATGTGCCTTCCGACCCCCCAACGCCCGACGCTCCGCCAGGGCAGCATATGCGGGCCCCGTCGCGACATGTAGGGGCGGGCAGACGAGCACGACTGCCGCCGAGGGGAGTGATGGCGCCGTGATGAGTTCGTCGCCTCGCCCGCGGGCAAGGGCCAAGGCGCTGCCGCACAGGAAGAACGGGACGTCGGATCCCAGGCCAGCGGCGATGGCGTGCAGCGCCTCGGTGGAGACGCCCCCCCCGGTTAGGTGGTCCAGCGCGCGCAGAGTGGCAGCTGCGTCTGAAGATCCGCCACCCAGCCCGGCGCCCGTCGGAATGTTCTTGGCGAGACGGATACGGACCCCAGACTTCAAGTCAGCGACGTGGCGATACGCCTGCGCGGCCCGGAATGCGAGGTTGTCTCCGACCGGCCCCGTGTCTGCGCCCGTGACCTCGAGCGCAACCGAGTCCCCAGCCAATTCGACGGTCAGTTCGTCAGCAAGATCGATCGTTTGAAAGAGCGTCTCGAGCTCGTGAAAACCATCCGCTCTACGCTCGAGCACGCGCAGCAGGAGGTTCACCTTGGCAGGGGCACGAACCGAGACTGCCTGTCTCACGACGCCCTGGCGGTGCGCACCTCGCCGAGCGACAGCCCCATCTTCCAGGCGTAGTAAAAGCCGATCAGCGTGATGGGGAGCCAGCCACCGAAATGGTACCCGAACGCGAAGGCCAGGGACTGGTTGGCAGCTACACCGTATACCGCGGTCAGGGCGAAACTGGCGGCATAGTGGAACGTCCCAAAGAACCCCGGCGCCGACGGCAAGGCAACTCCCCAACCCACCGCTGCGGTGACGAAAATCGCGGATAGGAAGCCGGTATCAATGCCGAAGGCCAGCATGCCCAGCCAGAACGACGAAGCGTGCCAGATCCAGAAGAAGACCGTCCAGGCGAGTCCCAATGCCAGCAGCTTCGGGTCACGCATGATCGTGAGCGAGTCGAGGAACGAAGTCAGTGAGTCCAGGAGCGGCACAGAGATCTTCCTCGGCAGAAAACGTGCGAACCACTCGACCAATTGTGAGAAGTGTCGCGGCCATACCGCCATGCTCACGAGAGCGAACAGTACCAAAGCGACGGTGATCATCCCGCCGCGCAGAAGCAGAGAGCCAGCTTCCCCCGAAAACGCGTCCGCAGCCGGTGAGCCGGGCATCGTGACGGGCACGACCAGAAACAGAAGCAGCACGATTCCGTCGAGGAACCGCTCTACCACCAGCGAGCCGAACGCGCCGCTCATGGTGACGGACTCAAGGCGGCTCAACGCGTAGGGTCGCATGAACTCCCCGGCCCTCAGAGGCAGGACATTGTTGCCCATGAAGCCGATGGATACGGCCGCGAACCGCGAGCCAAGTCGCGTATGAGGGTGCACGCGAGCGAGCAGGACCTTCCACCGGAGTGCGCGAATGAAGAAGCCAAAAGTCGCCACGGCCACCGATGCGAACAGCAGCACGAAGTCCCCTTGCAGGATGTTCGCCCAAACCTCGCTCGGGTCCTCGTTGCGCAGCACCCACCACAGCAGAAAGAAGGTGACCGCTACGCCGAAGAGAGTCTTTCCCCAGTGCCTCACGCCCGGTGTCGCCGGGCCCGACGTAGGATCCGGGACATGTCCTTTACGGCACGCTCCATGCCCGTCAAAACCGCCCGCGCGATGACGCTGTGCCCGATGTTGAGCTCTTCGATCTCTGGTATCGCCGCGACGGGCTGCACGTTCTCGTACGTGAGGCCGTGACCTGCATGCACCGCCAGTTCGAGCTTGCTAGCGAGCGACGCCGCTCGATCCAACCGGTCGAGTTGGCGCACGCGCTCGGCGCCGCTCGTGTTGGCGTATTCACCGGTGTGCAGCTCGATCGCATCGGCCCCCAACTCGCGGGCGGCCTGAATCGCCTCAGGCGTGGGATCGATGAACAATGACGTGCGGACGCCCGAGCCTTCGAGGCGCGCGAGGGCGTCGCCCACGATCTCGAGTTGTTCGCTGGTGCTCAAGTCGAGGCCTCCCTCGGTGGTGAGTTCCTCGCGTTTCTCGGGCACGAGCGTCGCCTGCATCGGGCGCCACTCGCACGCCAGATCCAAGATCTCAGAGGTAGCCGCGAGCTCTAGGTTCACGCCGGTCCGAGCCGTCTCCATGAGCAGCCGTACGTCGCGGTCCTGGATGTGCCTTCGGTCCTCACGCAAATGCACGGTGATCCCGTCGATACCGGCCAACTCAGCGAGCACGGCCGCACGGACGGGATCCGGCTCGTCGGTACCGCGCGCCTGCCGAACTGTGGCCACGTGATCGATGTTGAGGTAGAAACGCATGTCAGTCAGTTGGTTGTGGGATCTCACGATGCCGCCACCGGTTGCACGTGCACGCCCTCGAGCCTGCGAAGCCGGCCCAGAAGTGGCGCCGGGATTCTCACCGTAAGAAGCACACCGGTGCCCTCATCCGAGCGCTCGATCACCTCGGCCTCGCGATAGATAGCCGCCAGGGTTTGTCCGTCCTCGACGGGCACTCGGACCACGACCTCCTGCAGCCGAGCCCGGATACGCGCGACCAGTGTCTCCTTCAAGGAGACCAGCGTAGCATCGTCGTGGGCCGAGACGAAGACCGCCGGGGTCGGCTCCAGCGCGCGAATGCGCGCACGTAACGCCTCTTCTTCCGCGTGCGTGATCCTGTCGACCTTGTTGAAGACCAGAATCTTATCGCTGTCGATGAGATCGAGGTCCGCGAGAACATCGTTCACTACGTGCCGTTGTTCCTCCCACTCGGCGTGCGAGGCGTCGATCACATGCAGCAGCACATCCCCCTCGCGCGCCTCCTCGAGCGTGGAACGGAACGACGCAACCAGATGGTGCGGAAGCTTGCGGATGAAGCCGACCGTGTCCGTGAGCAGAGCTTCATGTCCGCCTCCCAAGTCCACCCTCCGGGTCGCCGAGTCGAGCGTCGCGAAAAGCCGGTCCTCAACGAACAAGTCGGCACCGGAGAGCGCGCACAACAGGGACGACTTGCCAGCGTTGGTATAGCCGACCAACGCGGCTCGGAAGCTGCCCTCGCGAGATTTTCGCTGCATCTGCCGTTTCTCGGCCACGTGGCGCAGCTTGCCTTTCAAGTCGACGATCCGCTTCCCGATCAGTCGCCGGTCCGTCTCGAGCTGAGTCTCGCCCGGCCCCCGCAAGCCGATACCACCTCTGATGCGCGAGAGGTGGCTCCACATGCGCCGCAGCCTCGGAAGCAGATATTCGAGTTGCGCGAGCTCGACCTGCATGCGCGCCTCCTTCGATCGTGCCCGCGTCGCGAAGATGTCCAGGATCAGTTCGGAGCGGTCCATCACGCGCACGTCCAGAAGGTCCTCGAGGTTCTTCCCTTGAGCAGGGCTGAGCTCCTCGTCGAAGATCACGAGATTGCCCTCTGTCTCGATCACGAGCGATTTGAGCTCGTCCGCTTTGCCCTTCCCCACGTAGAAGCGCGGGTTCGGCTTGGAAATCCGCTGCGTGAGCTTGCCTACCACCTCACCACCTGCGGTATCCGTCAGACGCGCCAACTCTGCGAGGTGCTCGTCTATCAGGCGTGCTTCGAGCTCGCCTCTCGGCGCACCGACGAGCACTGCGCGCTCCACCGGGGTGCGCATGTCGATGAGCTGAGTCGGCATCCTGCTTCCTCTGCGCGCCTGCGCCCGTTCATCCGCTTACGTGAATGAGAAGGATACTCAAGCGGCGCGGCGGTTAGAAGCTGCCGCGGACGTCAACCGTCCTCGCCTTGCTCTGCGCTGGACTCGACGCGCCGTTCCGCCCACCACTTGAGTCGCTCGGCGACGGTCTTTTCGAAGCCGAATCGGCTGGGCACGTAGAACTCCTCCCCCGCGAGACGGTCAGGCAAGTACGTCTGCTTGGCGACTCCGTCCTGTTCCGCAGGATCGTACTTGTATCCCTCGCCGTACCCGAGCTCCTTCATCAGACCCGTCGGGGCGTTTCGGATGTGCAACGGGACCCCCTCCCCGGGGGTTTCGCGCGCGCGCCGGAGTGCAGTCGACCACGCCTCGTTGGCGCGATTCGACTTCGGCGCGGTGGCGAGGTAGATGGTGGCTTCTGCGAGCGCCAATTCACCCTCCGGCGAGCCCAGGAAATGGTACGCGTCTCGTGCCGCGAGCGTGACCTGGAGGGCGGCCGGATCCGCCATCCCGATATCCTCCGAGGCCATACGCACCAACCTACGCGCAATGTAGAGCGGGTCCTCTCCGCCGTCGATCATGCGGGCCAGCCAATAGAGCGCCCCATCCGGGTCGCTTCCCCGCACCGCCTTGTGCAGCGCTGAGATGAGGTTGAAGTGCTCCTCAGCACCCTTGTCATAGCTGGCGAATCGGTGCTGAAGCGCCTCCCGGGCCGCCGCCACATCGACAGCTCCGCCCTTCCCCACAACGTGAGCAGCCGCCTCAGCGACGCCCAGCGCCCGACGCGCGTCCCCATCGGAGGCCTCCGCGATGAAGGCCAGCGCGTCGTCCTCGAAACGCACGCCTGCGTCGCCGAGCCCCCTGGTCTTGGATGAGACCGCATCGACGAGGATCGCCAGCAGCTCCGCCGACGACAGCGGGTTGAGAACGTACACCGGCGCCCGCGAGAGCAGGGGCCGCACGACTTCGAACGAAGGATTCTCGGTGGTAGCGCCGATCAGGATCACGGTGCCGGCTTCCACATGCGGCAAGAACCCGTCCTGCTGCGCTTTGTTGAAGCGGTGGATCTCGTCACAAAAGAGGACGGTTCGACGTCCAGTGGCCTGAAGTCGAGCGCTCGCCTGCTTGATGATCTCGCGCACGCGAGCGATGCCCTCGCTGACCGCGCTCAACGATACGAAAGCGATGTTGGCTTCGGCGGCGATCAAGCGGGCGAGCGTGGTCTTTCCACTACCTGGCGGCCCCCAGAGGATCATGCTCTGCGGTGAGCCCTGGTCCAGCATCGCGCGGATCGCCCGGCCCGGCCCCAACAGGTGCTCCTGGCCCCTGAACTCCGACAGGGTTCTCGGCCGCATGCGCGCAGCCAATGGCGCGTTTCTGTCCGGTTCCGAGCCGGGCTCCGGCTCTATCGCACGCTCGCTCTCGTCGGCGGGGAAGAGCTCGAGATCAGCCATCGCCACCCTCCGCGATGGCTCCTACGCGGCCCTCGAGCACATCCGCTCGATTGCGCGCGGGATCCTCGAGCACGAAGTCGAGCAGATCATCCAGAATCCGCCCGAAGTCGGGCCCCGGCCGTAGTCCCATTCGGATTAAGTCGCGCCCATCGAACCGCAGTTCGGCTACCGACAGCGCCGGTGCGGCGGCGAGCACCGCGCGCGCGCGCCGCCACGCCGCGACGACCGCGCCGCACGTGTCGTCATGCCCCGCCTGATACCTCGCCCGAGCACGCGCCAGTCCCAATCTCGCGACCGCGGCGAACCTGATGCGTCCGGTGGCACTCAGCCAGCGCCGGAACGTCTCGTCGTCGGCCTCTGCTGAAGGCATCTCCGCGGCGTCGGCCCGTCGCGCGACCTCGTCAATCTGAGCGTTCGAGAGCCGAAGCCGTGTCAGGACCATTGCCGCTGCCGATGCATCGACTCCCCACAAGAGCTGAGCGAGCCGCAGGTAGGGTCGGCCGGCTGGAAGCTGATCGATGCTGGCCAACTTGTCGGACCACGCATCCGGACTAGCAGCGGACGAACGCAACTCCGAAAGCTCCGGGTACAAGACCCGCAGCGCTCCAGACTCGGCATACAGCGTGAGCGTTCTAGAGGGCTTGCGATCCGCAGAGAGGACCTTGATCAACTCCTCTCGGATGCGTTCCGAGGAGAGCGACGGTAAGTCACGCACGGATTCACAAAGCGCGGACCACGTCTCCTGCTCGATCTTCAAGGCGAAGCGCCCAGCGAAACGGAAGGCTCGCAAGACCCGCAGGTAGTCTTCGGCCAAACGATCAGCCGCTATACCGACGGTCCGCAGGACACCGGCCTCGAGGTCCTCGACGCCCTGAAACGGGTCGAGTAACTCTTCACGCAGCACATGCCACGCGATGGCGTTGATCGTGAAGTCCCGGCGGGCGAGGTCGTCCTCTACACGGTCGGCGAAAGCCACGACAGCGTGTCGGCCGTCGGTCTCGACGTCCTTCCGGAACGTGGTGACCTCGAACATGGTGCCGTCCCGCACCAGCACCCCCACCGTGCCGTGCTCGATTCCGATGGGTACGGTGCGTCGGAAGAGCTCTTGAAGCTCGTCGGGACGCGCCCGGGTCGTCAGGTCCCAGTCGCCAGACGGACGCCCCAGAAGCGCGTCACGCACCGCACCCCCGACAGCCCATGTGTCGTGCCCCGCTTCTTCCAGCGTGCGCGTGATCCAACGGACCGCCGGCGGCGCCGAGGGGCGAAGCATGTTCACCCCACCAGGACAGCACCCCCATTGATGTTGAGGATCTCGCCGGTGATGTGCCGGCCCAGCCGCGAACACAAGAACACGATGGGGCCGGCCACGTCTTCCGCGGTCGCGATGCGACCGATTGGGATGGACTCGGCTATGCGCTGGCGTTCCTCACCCTCGTAGGCGGTCGCGGACATCTCCGTATCGATCCAACCGGGCGCGACGCAGTTCACCGTGATCCCGCGCGGGGCCAACTCGATACAAAGGCCCTTCACCAATGAGATCATCGCGCCTTTGCTCGACGCGTAGTCGGCGTGGTACGCCTCGCCGCGCTGCCCGGCGGTACTGCCCACGAGAACGAGGCGACCCTCATCGCGCAAAACACGCGCCGCGGCTCGGCACGTGTAGAAGATCGAGTGCAGGTTGGCGTTCATCGTGCTGTGCCACTGCTCGTCCGTCATCTGAGCCAGGGGCGTATCGATGGGCGGCCATATTCCATGGTTGGCGACGAAGATGTCGAGGCCGTCGAACTCTTCTTGAGCACGCGCGAGAAGAGCGTCGGCGTCGGCGACGTCGGTCAGATCGCCTTGCTGCGCCCACGCGCGCCCTCCAAGCCCCTCGAGTTGGGCGACGACAGACTCGGCCTCGGCCTGGTGACTGCGAAACGCGATGCCCACGGATGCGCCCGCTCTCGCGAGAAGAATCGCAGTGGCGCGACCCACCCCACGCGAGCCGCCGGTAACCACCCCTGTCTTCCCCGTGAGGTCGATCAGCTCGTTCATTCGCCGGCAACCGCCGCGTCCACGAGCTCACAAACGATGTGTCCGATCGCGAGGTGCAACTCCTGGGCACGCGCGGTGGACTCGGTAGGCACTACGAGCGCAAGGTCAACGAGCTCACGTAGTCGTCCCCCGCCCTTGGCGAGCAGCGCCGCTGTGTAGATCTCGAGCCGGCCAGCGGACTGAGCAGCCGCGATCAGGTTTTCGGACTCTCCACTGGTCGAGTGCAAGATCAACAGGTCTCCAGCCCGGCCTAGCGCCTCCACCTGGCGAGAAAAGATGGTGTCGTATCCGTAATCATTGCCACCGGCCGTGAGCACCGACGTGTCCGTAGTCAGCGCAAGCACCGCGAGCGCTCGACGCTCTCGGGAGAAGCGTACGACGTACTCCGCAGCAAGATGTTGCGCATCCGCTGCAGAGCCGCCGTTCCCGCAGAACATCACCTTGCCTCCCGCGAGGATCGTCTCCAGCACCCGGTCTGCGAGCGCCTGGATCTCATCGGGCATCGAGTCCGACACGTTCTGGCTCAAGGCCGACAGCGCGCTCAGATGTTCGTGGATCACCGCGTCGGAGACGCTCAAGACAGCATGCCCTTCATGCGCGCCCATAGCCCGGTCTCGGGGGGTAATGGCGGGACGGGAAGCGGCACTTCGTCCGTGAACACCCGGCTCGGGTTCATGCGGCAGAGGTAGGTGAGCGACTCACCGGCTTTCAGCGCCTCCAGCTGCTGCCAAACCTCCTGGAAGCAGATCCTGGCCTGCGATTGGGCGTGAAAGTCCGACGCCAGATAGTCGGCCCAGCCACTGCGAAGCAGTCGCGCCGCGATCCCCTTGGCAGCGGCACCATAACGACCGGAGAGTGAGCCGTGGTTGACTTGGAGATAGGCACCGACCTCCCGCCATCTGGCGATTACTCCCAGCTTGCGATCGATTCCGATATAGCGCTCGGGGTGGGCAATAATCGGGCGGTATCCGTCATTCATGATGCGCTCAAGCACTCTTGTGGTGCCCGGCGGCACGTGGAGGGGAGGCCACTCGATCAGCACGAACGAGGTCCCGGTAAGTCGGACTCTCGGATCTGAGAAGTCGACGTCCGGAATGTCGACATCACTTCGTGGCCGCGCCTGAAGTCTACCTCCGGGAATTCGCCTGCCACGGCAGCGGCAGCCCGCGCGAACGCTTCATCGACCTCACTCAGGCGAGCTTCGATGGCCTCGTCGTTCCGGGTAACGCTCCCGTCCAAGTGAGGCGTCGTGAGGATCTTCGGGATGCCCAACTCGGTCATGCGTCTGACGGACGTGAGCATATCCTCGAGGTCATTGGCGCCGTCGTCGACGCCGGGCACGAGGTAACTGTGAATGTCGGCGAAGGCTCCTGAATCCGTGTCAGTCACCGTTCGCCCGCCGTCCTGAGCAGGATCGCTCGCAGTGCGGCCGGAGGGTCCCTCTCCTCGAGCGCCGCCTCGCACGCATAAGTCACGAGCGCGTCGGCCGCGAGCAACTGGAACGCGCTCTCCCTAATGCGGCCCGGTCGGGAGCGGAACTCATCGAGCGCCGTCCGAGCAAGCAGTGACATCCGTTGGCTTATGGAACCGGGCCCGGCATCAGGTTGCAACCAGCGTTCGAGGTCCATGGGTGGCGCCGGACGCCGAGCCTCCACCCACCCGCCGACAGCGCTCACGCCAAGCCCGCCGCGAGCAAGTCCCGAACCACACCAGCACCCGACTGCAGCGCTTGGTCGATGCCGGAAGGGTCCTCCACGCCCGCCTGGGCCATGTGAGGTCGACCACCGCCACGTCCTCCGACGAACGTGGCCACCTCCTGCACGACGGCGTCGGCGCGCACACCCAACGAGATCACATCGTCGGTGACGAAGGCAAAGAGCGCGTGTTTGTCCCCCGGCAGTTCCAGGGCGAGCACTGCCACTCCTGACTGCCCCACAGCCAAGAAATCATCACCCCATCTCCTCGCGTCGTCGGCGCTGCGGCCTTTCAGTCGAACACCCCGGTAGCTGGACGCACCCTGGTCCAACTCGATCGCCTCGGACACCACTTCCTGCTCACCGCTTCCGCCCTGTCTCCGCAGCTCGTCGAGCATGCCCTCGAGTTCCGCACGCTCCGCGAGCAGTTGCTGTGCACGCTGGCTGAGGTTGGCGGGTTGGGTCTTAAAGAGGGAGGCCGCCTCGATGAGTGCCGCCTCCTGTGCCTTGAGATACGCGAAGGCTCCCGGCCCGGTCAGTGCCTCGACACGACGGACACCAGCGGCGACACCCGCCTCGCCTACCAGGCGGAAGAGGCCTATCTCACCGGTGTGATTCGCGTGGGTCCCGCCGCACAGCTCCATGCTTACGCCTGCGACGCTCACGACCCGGACCTCCCCCGGATACTTCTCGCCAAAGAGGGCCATCGCGCCTGCCTGGACCGCTTCTTCGTATGTGCGGTAGCTGATGTCGACCGCATGATTGGCCCACACGCCATCATTGACGATCGCCTCGACTCGCTCGCGCTCTTCGATGGTCATGGGAGCCGTGTGCGTGAAGTCAAAGCGGAGCCGGGCAGGCGAGACGAGAGAACCGCGCTGGACGACGTGCTCACCGAGAACCTCCCGCAGCGCCGCGTGCAGCAGATGCGTCGCGGTATGGTTGCGAACCGTATCGCGTCGGACATCAGCCGTGACCTCCGCCGAGACGCGTACCGCCTCCGGGGCCTCCGGAAACACTCCCTCGACGCGGCCGAAGAGCGCCGTCCATGACCCGACCTTGGCCATGTTTGCCACTTCGAGCGTCCACCCGTCCCCTCGCACTGTTCCCTGGTCCGATACCTGGCCACCGCTCTCCACGTAGAACGGGTTCTGCTCGAGCACGAGCCCCAGGGAGTCGTCGCTCACGAGATAGGCGAGCACATCGGTCTCTGCGGAGAGCGAGTCGTGTCCCACGAACACCTGCTCACGCTCGGACAGTGTCGTCCAATCCTCGGCGGTCCCAGACGTGTCCACCAAGCCCGCGGCGCTGCGACCCGCGCGCGAGCGCGCGCGTTGCCTCTCGAGCGCCTCGTTGAAGCCCTCGACGTCGACGCCAACCCCTCGCTCTTCGGCCATGAGTTGGGTGAGGTCGAGCGGGAAGCCGAAGGTGTCGTAGAGCTTGAAGGCCTCCTCACCCGGGATCGTCGCTCCCTCGGCGCCCACGAGTTCGTCGAAGCGGACCATGCCGCCATCGATCGTGGCCAAGAAACGCTCCTCTTCGGCTGTCGTGGTCTGTAGCACGTGTTCACGACGGTGGACGAGGTCGCTGAACACGTCACCCATACTGTCTATCACCGCCTCCACGACGCCCGCCAGCGTAGGTTCTCTACGGCCGAGCAGCCACGCGTGGCGGACCCCTCGCCGCAGGATGCGACGCAATACGTAGCCGCGGCCTTCATTGGAGGGAAATACGCCGTCTGCCAGCAGGAAGGCCACCGCACGCGCGTGGTCCGCGAGCACGCGGTAGCTGACGCCTTCTTCCGAATCAGGGTCGTAGTCGCGGCCGACGATTTGGGCGACGCGATCGAGCATCGGCGCGAAGAGGTCGGTGTGGTAGTTGGAATCCGCACCTTGAAGCACCGCGGCAACTCGCTCGAGTCCGAGACCTGTATCGACCGACGCGGCCGGAAGCGGCGTGAGCTCGCCCGAGGCGTCGCGATCGAACTGCATGAACACCAGGTTCCAGAGCTCGACGATGATGCCGGCATCGTTGAGCTCGACGAACTCCTCGGTGCTCGTGACGGGTGTGGGGTTGTCGCGCAGGTCGTAGTGCAGCTCCGAGCACGGGCCGCACGGACCTGTATCCGCCATTTGCCAGAAGTTGTCCTTGTCGCCTAACCGGTAAATGTGATCCGCGCCAAGCCCCGCCTCGCTGGCCCAGAGCTCCGCCGCCTCGTCGTCCGAGTGGTGGACCGTTGCGTAGAAGCGATCGGGCTCGAGCCCGTACACCTCTGTCATCAACTCCCAGGCGAACGCGATCGCGTCTTTCTTGAAGTAATCGCCGAACGAGAAATTGCCGAGCATCTCGAAGAACGTGTGGTGGCGGGTGGTTATCCCCACCTCCTCCAGGTCGTTGTGCTTGCCGCCAGCGCGGACGCACTTCTGGGAGGTTACTGCGCGATCGTACGAGACCTTCTCCTGGCCTAGAAACACCCGCTTGAACTGAACCATGCCCGCGTTGGTGAACAACAGCGTGGGGTCATCACCCGGCACGAGCGAAGAGCTCGGGCGCACCTCGTGACCCTTCTCCTGGAAGAAGTCTAGGAATCGCTGGCGGATTTGTGCGGTTTGCATGGTATGCTCTTGTGGTAACTGCTTATATGGTACTTCGCTTGTGGAGTTCTGGGGAGCCGCCAGGACACCACGCTCGCCGCCCTTCCGCTGAATCGGGTGCGCGGGTGTCGGATTGATTCGCGGATTGACCGCTGGATTCTGGCCTGCCGCAGCCGGGGCTGCTTTGCCACCCGCCCCACACCGCCTCCGCTAGCCCCGGCCATTCGTCGGCCACGCGTGCGGGCTCTGAGCGCAGCGCCCTACCGACTCCCCACTACTCTGGCTCTCCGTGTTGCTTGTGCAAGTTACTTATCTCGCTGCGCTCCGTGCTGGTGTTCAGGTCCACATGTCGCGCGGGGTCTCGTGGTGGATCCAATGAGCGAAGCTCCGGACCGAGTGACTCGATCCGGGGCTTCCTTTTGGCCTCTTTCGAGTTGCGCCGGTTAGTCGGCTGTTGCTTGGGCCGGGGAGGCAGACGCTCCGTCTGCACTGTCCGTCGCTGCGACTGCTTCTGGCTCGCCCGACGCTGGCTCTGCGTCCTCGTCGCCGTCGCCGTCACTGGAAAGTCCAAGAGTGACGCGCAGACGGGTTTCGATCTCGTCTGCGATGTCGGGGTTCTCCATCAGGAACATCCTCGAGTTCTCCTTTCCCTGACCCAGGCGTAGGTCACCGTAGGAGAACCACGAACCGGACTTTTCGACGATGTTGTGCTCTACACCAAGATCGACGAGTAGGGCGGTGTGGCTGATGCCCTGGTCGTACTGGATGTCGAATTCGGCCTGGCGAAACGGCGGTGCGCACTTGTTCTTCACGACCTTCACGCGCGTCCGGTTGCCGATCACCTCCTGGCCGTCCTTGATCACGCCGATACGCCGGATGTCCAAACGCACGGAGGCATAGAACTTCAGCGCCCGACCGCCCGAGGTTGTCTCCGGGCTGCCGAACATGACGCCGATCTTTTCGCGGATCTGGTTCGTGAAGATCACCGATGTGTTGGACCGCGCTACGGCGCCTGTCAGCTTCCGCAGCGCCTGGCTCATGAGGCGCGCCTGAAGGCCGACGTGGGTGTCACCCATTTCGCCCTCGATCTCGACCCGCGGCACGAGCGCAGCGACCGAGTCGATGACCACCACGTCGACTGCGTTGCTCCGGATGAGCACCTCGGCGATCTCGAGCGCCTGCTCACCCGTGTCCGGCTGGGACACGAGCAGGTTGTCGACGTCGACGCCGAGCTTTCTCGAGTATGTGACGTCGAGTGCGTGCTCAGCGTCGATGAAGGCAGCGATTCCTCCCAGCCGCTGCGCATTGGCGATGATGTGCAGGCAGAGCGTGGTCTTTCCCGAAGACTCCGGCCCGTAGATCTCGCTGATCCTGCCGCGCGGGATGCCCCCGATACCGATCGCGGCGTCGAGGTTCAGGGCGCCTGTGGGAATCGCCTCAATCCCGCTGGAGAAGCCTTCATCTCCCATGCGCATGATCGCGCCTTTGCCGTACGAGCGCTCGATCTGGGTGAGTGCCGTATCCAACGCCTTCTGCTTCTGATCGGACTTCTTCTGTTCGCTCTTGTCAGTCATTTGCGCCGTCGCCATCTCACCTCCGTCCTCACGATGCCACGAAACTTGGGGGTTCAGCAAGCAAAGTACAGGACCCGAAGATAAAGCGAAAGTCCCTTCGCGTGCCGTTGCCGGTTCACGACAAGCTATCGGCCCGCGCGGGACATAGGCATGCCCTGGTGGGACTGCGTTAGCGCCTCTATATGAACGGATGGACCGCATTGGGGAACCGCCCGCCCGGGGCGACGCATTCCTTCCGCGTATGCGGTAGCCTGGACCGTCTTTCACCGACTCGCTCTGGAACGGACCGGGAGATGCAGCCCGAAGAATACGATCTGATCGCGATCGGGGGTGGCACCGCGGGACTCGTTTCCGCAGCCGGTGCTGCCTACCTCGGCGTAAGCGCCACACTGGTGGAGAAGTCGGCTCTGGGCGGCGACTGCCTCTGGACCGGGTGCGTCCCGTCGAAGGCGCTCATCGCGTCGGCGCGACTGGCCCACGCCATCCGGCACGCCGACGAGCTCGGGCTCGCACCGGCATCGCCAGCGGGCGCGTTCTCTTCGGTCATGGCTCGCATGCGTGAGGCCCGTGGCGTCATAGAACACCATGACGATCCTCAGCGCTTTCGCGATATGGGCGTCGCAGTCGAGTTTGGCCCCGCGCACTTCGTGGCGCGCGACACCATCGAGGTCGAGGGAGTCGGCCGCCTAAAATCAAAACGAATCGTGCTCGCGATCGGCGCGCTCCCCGTCGCGCCGCCAGTCCCCGGACTCGCGGAGGCGAGGTACCTGAACCACCACACCATCTTCGAAGTCGACCAACTCGCTAGTAGCGTCGCGGTCCCGAGTAACCGGTGCTGCAGCGGAGTGCAGTAGTCACCACACCGGTTGGTGCACGGGTCGCCACACCGGTTGGTCCAGTGGTTGTTGGTGACGGTATGTACAGCCGTTCAGGCCTTGTCGCCCAAGATCCGGTGGGGGGTCCTCTTCAGAGCAGCGACGCATAACCCGCGAACGAGCGCCGCAGACCTCAAACGGAGCAAACCGACGTGCGAGCAAAGCGAGCGAATTGAGGCGGAGACGCGATTAGCGCCCCGAAACCCGACCGACGCCGCGACCTCAGCCCAACAAACGAACCCGATTTGCACGAGCAGCGGCGAAGAGGACCCCCCGCCGGATCAGTCCTCTCCTCGAGTTCTCTGAAGCCCCGTCTTATACCCTTGCCAGATGCCCGGACGCACTGCGACGTAGATCGTCTCGAGGGGTCGGTCCGCGTCACGCGTACCGAAAAGCGCGATGCCCATGTGCTCACCGACCGCGACGATTTCGCCACAGTCGAGACGGAGTTCGTTGTCCGACTTGTGGTACTGCCGCTCCTGGAAGGTGATCGCTTCGTCGTCCAGGAACCACGAGGCATTGCCCGCGTAGGTGCCGGCGAAGACGATGCCTGGCCGCAGTGTCCGTATGGGTATGCGGCTGGGGCCGACGAGCGTGTCACCCTGAGCGGAAACACGCACCCGGACGTTATTCGCGGTCGCCAAGCAGACATCGGCCGGAGTTCCCACGGGCAGAGGCGGCGAAACCTCCCGCGTGATACGAACCGTGTCCGGCGGCGGCGCCGGCACGATGATGGTGTCGGGCGGTGGCCGCAGCATGAGCGAAGGCTTGTGCAACAACCCCTCACCATTGGGGCTCAAGGCAACCGACGCGAGCAGCCCGAACCGCGGTTTCCGGAACTCAGAGAAGTAACCGCTCCCGGGCTCCCCGTAGTTGGCCGCGAGGTACTGGGCCCCGAGCCGAACGCCCCTTACGTCGAACTCCGCGCCAATATTGAGGTCGAAGCCGTTGTACTCGCCCATCAGCGTGAGTAGCGCGGAGTCCCCGATTCCAAAGTGTATCGCGGATCCGAAAAACCAGCCATCGGAATCGACGAAGTAGATCCGCGTCCACCGATCCGCGTGGTAAAAGCTGAGCTGATCGCCCTCTTGGAACATGCCAGTGCCGTATCCAAGCGAGAACGTGAGGTCGTGTTCTGGCAGCAAGCCCTCGTCGAAGCCTCGAATGTGGGCGCTCGCGACGCCGTAGAGACTCAGCTCCGTATTGACATTGTCGAGGCCTGGATAGGACTCGCGGAAGCGGCGGTCAGGGAAGCCCAGACGCGTCGGCTGATAGGACACACCATCGGCGAAGCCCGGCGCGGTCACATATCGGCCTCCGGCGGCGAGACCGATGCCCCGCTTCTCGGGCTGCAGGAGTTGCACACGACCAAAAATTCCCCACTGGTTCCCGCCCGACGCCGCGGCATTGAAGGACTGCAGCGTGGCACCAAGCTCGACACGATTGAACAGACCCACCGCCAACGAGGCGTCGGAATAGAACTTGTCGACACCCGCGCCGAAGGCGACGGGGTCGCCGCTCGCGTCGATCTCAAGCGTGCGTCCCAGATCCATGAAGAAACCCGAGTACGTGCCGGTGATGGTCATGTGCGGGAGGACACTCGCCACCGGGATATCCATGAGCCCGGATCCATAGCGCAGCGTGCTCGGCATGGTCGTGCTTTGCGCTGCGAGCGCCGGAGCTACGAAGGCCATCGCAAGAGCCAGCCCCGCGAACCATCCAGTGCGACCCAATACCGTCTTCATGAACAACTACTGCCCTAGCTGAGCCTCTATCCGCGCGAGGCGACGCGCAATCGACACGACCCAGCCGAATACCATCACGATCGCGATGGCGTACGCTATGAACACGTGCCAGTACGCTCTCAGGCTTTGTGTGGCCATCTGATCACCTGGCAGTTGACCGCCCAAGTCAGATGCGACGAGCAGCAGAACCACCAACGGCAACGCAACAATCCGAAGTCTTTTCATGGTCTTTATCGTGGTCAGGCGGTGGCCGCGCGCTCGCGTGCCTGCACTTCGGCGCGAAGGGTCTCGAGAGCGTAGCGGAGCAAGAACAAACCAAAGAAGAGCGTCGTAAAAACCGCGAGGCTCGTCAGCAGCACGGTCAGCATGTCGCCGTCGAGCGTCGGGCCCTCCGGTTTCGCCACCACCGGCTGCGGATGGAGGAATTGGGGAAACCATATGACGCTCAGGTGGATGAGGGGGATGTCGAGGGCTCCTACGATCGCCACCACCGCCGCGAAGCGCTTGCCCTTCTCCGGATCTTCGGTCGAGCCGCGCACCATGAAATAGCCGAGAAAGATGAACCAGAGAAGAAGCGTCAAGATCAGGCGCGGCTCCCAATTCCAGTAGGTATTCCAGGCGATCGCCCCCCAGAGCGGCCCGGTGGTGAGCATGATCGTACCGAAGACCATCCCTCCCTCCGCTGCGCACACCGCGGCTCGGTCCAGTCGCTCATCCCTGAGCCAGAGGTACATCCCGCTAGTGAGGGCCGCGATGCCAAAGGCGAGGAAGCACGTCCAAGCCGCCGGCACATGGATGTAGAAGATCCGCTGGGACACGCCTTGTAGGCGATCGGTCGATACCCAGAAGAACGACAGCCAGTAGACTAACAGCATGCCGACAAGGCCCAGCAACGCCAGAGCCGTCCCCGTCGAGCGTATTCCCTTTCCTGTCATCAATCCTCCACGACGAAGCGGAAGAGCACCGCACCGGCTGCTACCGCCATGAGCACGAACGCTGCGAGCATGCGAATGTCGCCGACGACCTCGGACACGGGTCGACCCGCGAGTAACCTCGCTGTCGCTCCGGCACCGGCGACGACCATGGGCAGCAGCACCGGAAAGAGCAGGATGGGGAGGAGGGTTTCACCCATGCGCGTCCCCGACGAGACCGCAGCGAACAGCGTGCCCAGTGCGACGAACCCCAACGTGCCCAGTGCCAGCACCAGCCCCAGCACCGCAGGACTCGTCCCTATCTCCATGCCAAAGAAGAGCATAAAGACGGCGACGATCAGAAGCGAGACGACGTAGAGCAGAACGAAGTTGGAGAGCGTCTTCCCCAAAAAAATAGCGTCCTTGGGAACCGGGCTCATCAGCACGCCGCGAAAGGCGCCGTCCTCGGACTCCAAGTGGAACGTGCGTCCTACGCCGAGTAGGCCTCCGAATACGATCGTCATCCAGATGAGCCCCGCACCAATATCCTGCGGCCGCACGGCGGTCCGGTCGATCGAATAATTGAACAACACGGCGGAGAGCACGGCGAAGGCGCCCATGGCCACCACTCGCTCACGCGTTCGCAGCTCGAGCAGCAGGTCCTTCCATACGATCGCGTAAATCTGACCGAGGTACGCACTCATGCGCGCCCCTCCACCACCCGGTGGTACAACCGTTCGAAATCCGCCACGTCCACGTCCTCTCGGCTGCCCTTCCAGGCGAAGTGCCCACGCACTTGGATCGCCAACTGGGTGGCCAGCGCGATGCCCTCTCCGAGATTGTGGGTGACCATGACGACGGTGCGCCGCCCGTCCTTGAGCCCGGTAAGCACGCCGCGCAGGACGGCCGCTGCAGATGGATCCAAACCGGTGTACGGTTCATCCAGAAGCACGACGTCCGGATCGTGCAGCAGTGCCCTCGCAAGCGCGAGTCTCTGGCGCATGCCGTGCGAGAGCTGGCCCACGAAAGAATGGGAGCGGTCCCCGAGGTTCACGTCGGCCAGCCGTTCCGGAATCCTGCGATCGAGGTCCCTCAGCCCATACAGCCGGCCGTAAAAGCGCAGGTTTTCCTCGACGGTGAGCTGGGCGTACAAGAAGCCCTGATGTGACAACACGCCGACGTCATGCCGCCAATCGACCCCGCCGAAGTCGAGCCGAGTGCCGTTGACGAATACGTCTCCTCGGGTGGGACGGAGCGCACCCGAAAGCAGTCCGAGCAGTGTCGACTTGCCAGCGCCATTCGGTCCGAAAACCGTCAAGAATTCTCCCCGCTGCAACGAGATGTCGATACCCGCAACGGCTGTCACCGGGCCGTACTCTCGTACGATGCCTCGAGCCTCCAACGCCGGCGCGGCGGTCGCGGACTCGGGCGACTCTGATGCAGGGGCCCTTGCGACTCCGACGCCGCTCACCCCGCCGCCTCGGCGGCAACCGCCTGCCCACACGATGCACAGAACCGAGATCCGACTTCGTTGGAGAAACCGCAGGCATCGCAGACAGAGCCCGCGCCGAGCCCTGCCCTGATGGCGGCAATCTCGGCCTCGAGCTCGTCCTCGTCGGCCCCTGCCCCGCTCTGAGCCTGCTCGTCTGCCTCCAGCGCTGCCAAAGCCTCGGCGGTGAGCTCGGCCTTGAGGGATCGATAGTCGTGCTCGTCGAGCTTTTCAGCGAGGAAGTCGTATTCGACATCACGCAGAGCGAGCAACGCGACGCGCTTACGAGCTTCAGTGTCCGTCAGCTCGAATTCGTCGCGCTCCAGGGATGCATGCAGGCCCTTCACCACCGGCTGCAGGATGAAGAGGACCACGGCCAACGCAACGAGCGAAGCGCCGATGAACAGGGTCATGTCAGTCCGCTGCGCCCGCCATTGCCGGCTCGGCTGCGGCGTCAGACCTGGCCTCAAGCGCCACCCGGCGGCGGTCGACGCTGGGCCAGAGCGCGACGAACGTACCGATCGCCAACATGAGGCCCCCGAACCAGATCCAGCCAACGAACGGCTTGATGAGGACCTGGAGGTCGATACCTTGCGCGTTCGCGTCGGCGTTCACCGCCCCCTCCATGTCGTCCAACGCCGACAGGATCAAGTACAGATCCTCCCGAATAGTAGAGCGAATCGCCACCTCGGTCATGGGCAAATCACCGGTCACGTACATCCGCTTCTCGGTCGTCATGAGCGGCTTCTGCTTGCCATTCTGCTGGACGGAAACCGCCGCGATCGCCTGCCAGAGCAGGTTCCGGTCGCCCTTGCCGAGCGACACCGTCAGCCCTTCATACGTCAGCGAATAGGTGTGTCCGAACGGAGAGGTGACCTCTACTACGTCCCCCGGCAACATGTGGAAACGCTCGTCGACGTTGTAAGCCGCCCCCGCGAACGCGAAGTAGATCATCACCATCGCCACATGCACGATGTAGCCGCCCCAACGGCGCCGATTGCGGGCCACCAAGTGCATGAACGCGAGCGCATATCCCTCGCCCTCAATGCGCGCGCGCGCGCGCGTCCCCTTCCAGAACTCGATTCCGATAACCGTGAGCACAAAGGCGCAAATGCTCCAGGTCACGAGCGCTAGCGGATGTCGGGCGCCTGAAAACCACAGCGCGGTCCCGACCGCGAGCAAGACGCTGATCGGGATTATGAAATTCTTCCTGAGATTCCGCTTGGTAGCTCGCCGCCACGCGATTACAGGACCGATCCCCGCCAAAGCGAGCAAAACAAGACCTATCGGGAAGTTGACCTTCTCGAAGAAGGGCGGCCCGACACTGATCTTCTCACCTGTGACCCACTCGGCTACCAGCGGAAAGATCGTTCCCCAAAACACCGCGAAGGCGAAGCCCAGCAGCATGAGATTGTTGAAGAGAAACGCCGACTCCCGAGAGAGGAAGGATTCGATCCGGTTCTCACTCTGAAGCTTGGGCAAGCGGTACAGGATCAGGACGATACAGCCAGCCAAGATCGTCCCCATGAAGCCGAGGAAGATGTAGGCGATCTTCAGCTCCTGGGCGAACGAGTGTACCGACTCGATGAGGCCCGAGCGCGTAAGGAACGTCGCGAAGATCGTGAGCAGGAACGTCATCAGCACGAGCGACATGTTCCACACCCTCAACATGCCTCGGCTTTCCTGGATCTGGATCGAGTGGAGGAAGGCCGTCGCGGTCAGCCATGGCAGTAGCGAGGCGTTCTCGACTGGATCCCAAAACCAGTATCCTCCCCAACCCAGTTCCTCATACGCCCAGCGCATCCCGAAAATGATGCCGACAGAAAGGAAGAGCCACGAGGTCAAGATCCAACGGCGGGTCAGTTGGATCCACCTTGCGTCGAGCCGGCCGTTGAGCAGCGCGGCCACCGCGAACGCGAACGGGATCGTGAACGAGGTGAAGCCCAGGTAGAGCGTGGGTGGGTGGATCGTCATCCAGTAGTTCTGGAGCTGCGGGTTCAGCCCCTGACCGTTCACAGGCGTAAACGCGAGCCTCTCGAAGGGGTTCACGTCCGCGAAGAGCAGCACGACGATGAAAAACAGTAGAACACCCTGTAGCACCCCAGCGACGTAGGGCATGAACTCGCGGTTCTTGTCGCGATTCTGGAACACGCAGATGCTCGAGAAAAAGGCGAGTATCAGCGCCCAAAAGAGCAACGAGCCACGCTGACCGGCCCAGAGACCGGTGATCTTGTAAAACAGCTCGAGCTCGCGGTTCGAGTAGCTCGCTACATACCAGTACTCGAACTTGTCACCCAGGAACGCGGCACCGACCCCCAGTGAAGCCAGGATCAGCAGGAAGAACACCGCGTAGATCGCGCGCTCGGCGCTCAGAACGAGGTCCCCACGCTGGGTGCGCCCCCCCATGAAGCCGAGGGCCATCCCCCATGCAGCTACGGGAAGTGCAATCCAGAGGGCGAACTCGCCGAGGATGGTCACCCGGCTAGATCCTCCGGCGAAGCTTCATACCGACTGCCGCACTTCGTCAGCATAGTCGTCGCCTCGAACACCCCATCCGCTCGCATGCGGCCCTCGAGCACGACTTCGACCTCATCCGTGAAGGTGTCCGGGAGCGCGTCACGCCACTCGACAAGGAACGTCACCGACTCGTCCACCAGGTCCATGACCAGGAAGGTGTGCAGCAGCTCACCCTGCACACGTGCGTAGGAGCCTTTGATGACCTGCCCGCTCACCTTCACGCCGACTTCGTGGAACGTCGGATCCGCTTTGGCACGCGCCACGAGCTCGACGGGCGTGAGGTAGTAGATCATCGTCTGGCTTACGCCTGTCCATATCAGATAGGTCACCACCGCGGCGACGCCGACCAGGCCCACCATGAAACGGCCGTTCTTGTTCATATCGTCGTCCTTGCCAGGGTCCTTCTAATCCGCATGCAATCTAGCCGAATGAAGAGCGTGACGACCAGTCCGGGAAATCACCTACGGACAAGCGCCGACGCCTCTCAGCCCCCGGGGAACCGTGCGCCACCGCTACGGCTCATCCGGCGGCGCGAAATGCGGCGGCGCGCTCCAATGCCCAATGGGCCGCCGCGCTCGGGTCCTGCAACGCCGGGAGGTCGAGATCGCCAGCGGGCGGAAGGCCCAGCGTGCCGACGTCCAAGCCCATCTTCTTCGCAAGCGCGATCTCGGAGAGCGTACCCCAGGAGCCCCCGACCGAGACGGCGGCCTCCGCTCCAGCTACTACGAGCGCATTGCGCGCCTCGCCGAGACCGGTCGGAAGCGGGACCTTAATCCACGGATTGGCGTCCTCCCCGCGAGAGCCACGTAGAATTCCGATCGTCAGGCCTCCCGCCTCCGCGGCGCCCCTCGCCGCAGCCTCCATAACGCCGCCGTACCCTCCGCACACGACGACAGCTCCAAGCTTCGCCAAAGCGTGGCCCAGCGCCTGCGCGTCCACATACGCCGATTCGCTCGCTTGCGCCGCTCCGATGACTGCGACCCGAGGCGGACGCTCCACGCGGGCGTCCGGGGTCACACGTCCTGCGCCCAGCGAACGGCTGCGCGAACCGCCCGATCCCATTGGCTGGTCAACTGGGTTCGCGCTTCTTCGCCCATGCTCGGCTCATATCGGCTGGCGCCTTCCTCTTGCACGCCTAGGAAGTCGGAGGCGCTCCCCCAAACTCCTGTGGCGATCCCCGCCAGGCCCGCAGCACCCAGGGCTGTGGTCTCGACCAAAGCCGGCCGGCGCACTGGTATGTCGAGCACGTCGGCTTGCAACTGCATGAGCCAGTCGTTCAGGGCCGCGCCGCCGTCCACGCGCAGCTCCGTCGTCTCTACGCCCGAGTCGGCTTCCATGGCGGCCAATACCTCAGCGGTGCCATAAGCCATCGCCTCGAGCGCCGCCCGGACCAGGTGCTCCTTGCTCGTGCCACGCGTCAGCCCGACGAGCATCCCTCGCGCGTCGGGCTCCCAATGCGGTGCACCGAGGCCCACGAACGCGGGCACGAAGTAGACGCCGCCGTTGTCATCCAGCGCCCGGGCCATGCCCTCGGAATCGGGCGCCGCGTCGAGCAATCCCAAGCCATCTCGCAACCACTGCACGGCCGCGCCCGCGATGAACACCGACCCCTCCAACGCATACGCGAGGCCGCCCTCGGCATCGCACGCCGCCGTTGTGAGCAGACCCCGCGTCGAAGGGACAGCTTCCGCACCGGTATTGAGCAGCAGGAAGGCGCCGGTTCCGAAAGTGTTCTTGGCGAGGCCGGCCTCCCAGCATCCCTGACCGAAAAGCGCCGCCTGTTGGTCACCCGCGACTCCCGCGATCGGCACCTCGATGCCCAGATGCTCGCCGACCGCCGTTCCGAAGTCACCCGCGCTGGCGCGCACCTCGGGAAGCAGCGCTTGCGGGACCCCCAATAGATCGAGCAACGCCGGGTCCCACGCCGCGTCGGTCAGGTGGTACAGCAAAGTGCGCGAGGCGTTGGTCGGATCCGTCGCGTGCACTGCGCCGTTGGTGAGCCGCGCGATGAGCCAGCTGTCGATGGTCCCGACAGCGAGCTCCCCGGCCTCCGCGCGTGCGCGCAGCGCGGGATCGGAGTTGAGGAGCCAAGCGATCTTGGTGCCCGAGAAGTACGGATCGAGCACGAGTCCGGTCCGCGCCTGGACATCGGCTTCGTGGCCGGCCGCTTTCAGCTCCTTGCACATCTCGGTGGTGCGGCGGTCCTGCCAAACGATGGCACGATGCAGGGGCTCCAGCGTCTCGCGATCCCATAGCACGCAGGTCTCGCGTTGGTTGGCGATGCCGATCGCCACCACCTCGGCTTCTGAGGCGGCAGCCAGCGCCTCCCGGGCAACGCGACGCGTCACCTCCCAGATCTCCATCGCGTCGTGCTCGACCCATCCGGGCTGCGGGAAATGCTGGGTGAACTCGGAGTAGGAGCGGCCGAGCACCGCACCATTCTCTCCAATGACGAGGCAGGTAGTACCGGTGGTGCCCTGGTCGATGGCCAGGACGGATGGAACGCTCATCGCTCTCTCGGCTCCGCGTGCCGCGCGCGGCAGGTTCAAGTGGTAGGAGTGAGGCTCCCGAAATCATATCGCCATCCCGCCTCGAGAAGCACGTTCACGAAGGCGTCCATCGGGAACCCCATCACCGAATAGTAGTCCCCGTCGATGGCCGCGACCAACGCGGCGCCCATACCCTGGATTCCATAGGCGCCCGCCTTGTCGAGCGGCTCTCCCGTCGCGACATAGGCGCGGGCGGCGTCCTCCGAAAAGGCCCGGAATCTCACTGTGGTCTCAGAGACGCGACTCGCCACGCCGTGGGGACCGGCGAGCGCGATTCCACTGAGCACCACATGCTCGCGACCGGCGAGTGAGATGAGCATTTCGACCGCCGATCGGTCGTGCTCAGGCTTCCCGAGCACACGCGTGCCGTCCAACACGACAGTATCGCCGCCAACGACCAACGCCCCCGGCTCACGCTCAGATATCACGGTCGCCTTGGCCCGCGCGAGCCGCTCCACGTGTTCGGCGGGAGTCTCTCCGTCCAAGTGGGACTCATCGACATCGGCCGGCATTACGAGATGATCCAGGCCCAGTTGGGCAAGCACGTCGCTGCGTCGCGGCGAAAGCGACGCGAGGATGAGACGTGGAGTCATTCGCGTTCCAGCATGAGCGTGACTGGCCCGTCGTTCACCAACTCTACGTCCATCGTCGCGCCAAACTCTCCGGTCTCCACTAGCCCACCAGCTCGGGCGCGCAAGCATGAGATGAACTGCTCGTAGAGTGGAATGGCGACCTCGGGCGGAGCCGCAGCAATGAAGCTCGGCCGCCGTCCTTTTCTCACGTCGCCGTACAAAGTGAATTGGCTGACCACGAGCAAGTCGCCGGAAACGTCCAGTAGCGAGCGATTCATCTTGCCCTCGTCGTCCGCGAAAACGCGCAGTCCGACGATCTTGTCCGCCATCCATTCGAGTTGAGTGACGCCATCCTCGGGTCGAAAAGCCACCAGCAGGAGGTGTCCCTGCCCAATCTCACCGACCGTGCGACCGTCGATGCGAACCTCCGCGCGAGCAACTCGCTGGAGGAGTACCCTCACTCGACCGTGACGGACTTGGCGAGGTTCCTCGGTTGATCGACGTCCGCGCCACGCCAGACCGCCATGTGGTAGGCGAGCAACTGAAGCGGAACAGTCGTGAGCACCGGAAGAAGCGCCGGAATCGTCTGCGGCACGCGGATGAGATGATCGACCTTGCCCTTCAACTCCGGGGCGTCGTCGCTCACCACCGCGATGAGGCGGGCGTGGCGCGCTTTCATCTCTTCGATGTTGGAGACGACCTTCTGGTACACGGGATCCCGCGGCGCGAGCACCACCACCGGCATGTCGTCATCAATGAGCGCGATCGGACCGTGCTTCATCTCAGCCGCGGGATAACCCTCCGCGTGGATATAGCTCACTTCCTTGAGCTTGAGCGCACCCTCGAGCGCTACCGGGAATTGATAACCGCGTCCGAGATAGAGGAAGTTGCGGGCGTCCCCATACGCTTCAGCCAACTCCTTGATCTCGTCGTTCAGCTCGAGCACCTGCTCTACCTGTTCCGGCAACATGCGCAGCGCGTCTACGAACTCACGCCCCTGCACTACAGAGAGGTGGCGACGACGCCCCATATAAAGCGTGAACATCGCCAGAGCCACCATCTGGCTAGTAAACGCCTTGGTCGATGCCACACCGATCTCAGGGCCGGCGTGCAAATAGAGGCCGAAGTCGGTGTATCGCGCGATCGTGGAGCCGACAGCGTTGACGATGCCCATCGTCTGGACGCCGCGTTGCTTCGCCTCTTGCAGCGCAGCCATCGTGTCCGCGGTCTCCCCGGACTGGCTGATCGCGAGCGCGAGCGTTCCTTCTTCCAGAACCGGATTCCGGTATCGGAACTCCGACGCGTACTCCACATCGACGGGAATGCGCGCGTGTTCCTCGAGCATATACTCGCCCACGAGGCCGGCGTGCCAGCTGGTACCGCATGCCATGGTCACGATACGCCGAATACGCCCGAGATCGAACTCGTGATTCTCGATGCCGCCGAGTCTCACGTCACCCTCTTCCTCCAGAAGGCGGCCGCGCATCACGTCACGCAGCGAGGCCGGCTGCTCAAAGATCTCCTTGAGCATGAAGTGCTCGTAGCCCCCCTTCTCCATCGCCTCGATGTCCCAGGTGACCTGGTGAACCGACCGGCTTACCTCCGTCCCTTCGAGCTTGTAGGTGCGATATCCTTCTGGCTCGAGCACGGCGTAGTCGCCGTCATCGAGATAGACGACCTGGCGCGTCAAGGCGATGACCGCGGCAGCGTCGGACCCCGCGAGCATTTCACCGTTTTTCCCGACGCCGATCAGCAGCGGCGAGCCGTTTCGAGCCACGACGATCTTGTTCGGGTCCCTGCTCGAGACGACGGCGATGCCGTAGGCCCCGTCGATCGAGCGAAGCGCGGCAGAGACAGCATCCTCCATGGGCATGCCGTCCGTCCACAGATGATCGATCAGATGGACGACTACTTCCGTGTCGGTCTCTGATGCGAAAGAGTAACCCGCCTCCAGAAGCTGTATTCGAATGCTCTCGGCGTTCTCGATGATCCCGTTGTGGACCAAGGCGATTTCGCCGTCCGATGAGGTGTGCGGGTGCGCGTTGGGTTGATTGGGCACGCCGTGCGTCGCCCAGCGAGTGTGCGCAATGCCACAGGTCCCGCGCGGATCGGCCTCGTCGACCGCCTCCACGAGCGCAGACAGCTTGCCCGAGCGCTTGACGACCTGGACGCCACTTCCATTCAGGAGCGCGACGCCCGCTGAGTCGTATCCGCGGTACTCGAGTCCCTTGAGACCCTGAAGCAGGATCGGGGCGGCCTCCTTGGGGCCTACATACCCGACGATTCCGCACATGCCGTCACTCTCCTATGGATGATCGGACATCCGCCTTCAGGCAATTCCCTCCAACAGCTTCGCCGCCCTGTCGACGAGGGCGTGAGCCGCTTCCTCTTCACGCGCCTCGGCGATCAGGCGCACAACCGGCTCGGTACCCGACGGCCTCACGTGCAACCAGGCGCCCCTCGCCGGCCATGCGAGGCGCAAACCGTCCTTCCGATCGACCGCCTCCGCATCGAGATCCTGCTCCAGCGCGGCGAACGCCGACTCGAGAGCGTCCCGGGGGAAGGAGACCTTCACCTTCACGATCGTATACCTCGGCCACCGAGCCGCGGCCGCTGAGGCACTAACCCCTTCATCCACAATGTGTTGCAAGATGAGGCCCGCCGCGAGAGGCGCATCGCGCGTGTCGTGGAGCGCAGGCAGGATCACGCCGCCATTCCCCTCGCCTCCGACCACCGCGCCTTCTGCCTGCATGCGCCGCGCCACGTTCACTTCTCCTACTGGTGCTCGCAGCAATGGAACGCCGTACGCGCGGGCCACATCCTCCACCACCTGACTCGTAGAGAGGTTGGTTACGACCGGACCGGGTGTTCGCCTCAGCACCGTGGCGGCGGCCAACGCCAGCGTGAGGTCCTCGCCCAAGGCTTTTCCGGTCTCGTCCACCAGCGCCAGCCGGTCTACGTCCGGATCGACCGCGAGCCCGATCTCAGCACCCGAGTCACGTACCAGCTCGCCAAGATCAGCGAGATTCGCGGCAGTCGGTTCGGGGTCTCGGGGGAAGAGCCCATCAGGCTGCATGCCAATGCCCTCCACTGAACAGCCAAGCGCCTCAAGCAGGTCGACCATGACGGGGCCGCCTGCGCCGTGCACGCAGTCGATCGCGACCTTGATCTTGCGCGCGCGCAGCGCCGGCACGTCGAGATGTGGCAGAGCCAAGATCGCCTCGAGGTGCCGAGGCCAGGCCTCCGTATCTTCGGTCACGGAGGGAATCGCATCCCATGCCGCCCTCTCCGGGTCTTGCTCGCTGAGGAAAATGCGGAAGCGCGCCGAAAGCTCCGAGTCTAGAAACACACCCTCTCCGGACACCAGCTTAAGCGCATTCCACTCAGCCGGGTTATGGCTCGCCGTAATGCCGATGCCGCCTATCGCGTCGCTCCTTCGGACCGCCAAGAGCAGCGTCGGCGTCGGAACCATGCCCAAGTCGATCACCGCGACACCTACCGATTGCAGCCCCGCGACGACGGCGCGTAGGAACATCGGCCCCGAGGTGCGCGAATCCCTGCCAACGTACACGGGCCCGCGCCCGCGCTCCCCACGCATGAACGCCCCGAAAGCGGCTGCGAGGCCGGCGATCAACTCCGGTGTAAGCGGCGCCCCGACTCGTCCACGCACGCCCGAGACGCTCACCATGAGATCCTGCGGAAGTTTTATCGGCACAGAGCCCTAGCCGGCAATGTGGGTTTCGCGCCGGAAGGCGCGGTCGGCGGAAGTTCACCCGGCCGGCGGGAACACGTCAACGCAAAGGCCGCGCCACCCTCGACTGGGCTACCTTGTCCGAGTACGGCCAAATTACATTGAGCGACTCCATCTACTCACGGACAAGCAAGGACCAACACGATGAGCGAAGGGTCTCTCGAAGGACTGCGTTTCGGTACTCTCGCGGTGCACGCAGGAGTGAGTCCGGAGCCGACGACGGGGGCGATCATGACCCCCATCTTCCAAACGTCCACCTATGTCCAGCCGGCGGTCGGCGAACCCTTGCAGGGGAGCTACGACTACGGTCGGACCGCGAACCCGACGAGAGAGGCGCTCGAAGCGAGTATCGCCGCGCTGGAAAACGGATCGCGGGGCATCGCATTTTCGTCAGGTCTCGCCGCGATCGAGGCGATCGTGAAGAGGCTTTCGGCGGGTGACCACGTCGTAAGTGAGGAAAACACCTACGGCGGCACGACCCGCATGTTCAATCACGTACTCAGCCGCTTCGGTATCGAATTCAGCTACGTCGATACGCGCGACTCTGGCGCGATCGCCCAAGCGCTGCGGCCGAATACGAAGCTCGTGCATGTAGAGACGCCGACGAATCCCATGATGCGCCTTTGCGACCTCCGGGAAGCCGCCGACCTCGCCCACGACGCCGGCGCCTTGCTGTCTGTCGACAACACCTTCGCTTCCCCGTACAACCAGCGGCCGCTCGAGATCGGCGCCGACTTCGTGGTGCACTCGTCGACCAAGTACATCAACGGCCACTCAGACGTGATTGGCGGCCTTGTCGCGGTACGTGAAGAAGAGCTCGCCGAGGAGCTGTTCTTCATTCGGAAGTCGTCAGGCGCAGTGCCGGGCCCGATGGACTGCTGGCTGACTCTGCGTGGCATCAAGACGCTGCACCTGCGTATTCTCCGGCACAATGAGAACGGTCTCGCGGTGGCCCGATACCTGGAGGACCACCCTGCGGTGGATCGCGTGCTCTATCCCGGGCTGGAATCGCACCCGCAGCACGAGCTGGCGATTCGCCAGATGACCGGGTTCACCGGCATGGTGTCGGTCGACGTGGGCACCCTCGAGCGCGCCAAGACCATGACCGAGCAGCTTCGCGTCTTCGCGCTTGCGGAAAGCCTGGGCGGGGTCGAGTCTCTCATCAGCGTACCCGCACTCATGACCCATGCGTCGGTCCCTCAAGACCGTCGTGAGGCGATGGGGATAACACCGGGACTCGTTCGATTATCGCTCGGAATTGAGGACCAAGCCGATCTACTCGAGGATCTCGAGCGTGTACTAGCAGGATGATCGCGAACGGATAGAAGGGTGAAACCGAGACTCCAGGGGCGCCGTAAGGGGCTGCGAGCGCCGGCAGACTTCTCGCCGAACGCACGAAGCACAACCAACGAAAAGAGGATGTAGAGACATGGCGGACGATCAGGACGACACCGTAGACCAGACGGGCGACGATGAGGCCCAGACGGGCGACGATGGGGCCCAAGCCGGTGGTGATGGGGCGAGAGCACGCCGCATCCTAACCGATATCGCGCCGCACTCCTGGGAGCACCCGGCCGACAAGGCCGCTCTCCAGGCGCTTCGGCGGATCCCGGTATTCGATGAGGTCCTTAGAAAGATCTTCGGCTTCATGACCGAACGCGCGTTCCGTCTGGCGTTCCAGGCGAGCTCGGTGAGGATCAGCGATAAGCAATTCCCGAAGATCCATGCGATCTACAAGGAGTGCCTCAAGACACTCGACGTAGAGGAAGAGTATCCGCTCTACATCTCACAGACGCCGATCGTCAATGCAGGTGCTTGGGGGATGGAGCAGCCCTTCATCATCCTGAATTCGGGAACGGTACGGCTTCTCGACGACGACCAACTCGCCTACGTGATCGGCCACGAGATCGGTCACATCATGAGCGATCACGTTCTCTACAAGTCGATGACGGTGATCCTGCTCAACCTGGCGACGATGGGTTTCCCGATCGTTGGCTTGGCGGCTCGCGCGATCTTGGTCGCTCTGCTCGAGTGGCAGCGCAAATCCGAGCTCTCTTCGGACCGGGCCGGATTGCTCACGGTCCAAGACCCTGAGATCGTGCTCGGCACGATGCTCAAGATGGCGGGCGGGGGAGAGCCTGAGGAAACGAGCCTGCAGGAGTACATCATTCAGGCCGAGGAGTACCGTGAGGGTGGCGACGTGGTCGACCAGGTCTTCAAGGTGCTCAACCTGCTGGCTCAGACGCACCCCTTCTATACGATCCGGGTTAGCGAGCTACGGGCCTGGATCGAGACCGGCGACTACGACCGTATCGTGCGCGGGGAGTACGCACGCCGCGGCGAGCCCGATCCCGCGTACAAGGACGACCTCAAGGCAGCCGCTTCGTCGTATGCCGACGACGCGAAGGACTTCGCGGACAACATCGCGGACGCCGCCAAGCGCATGGGCTCGGACTTCATGAGTGGCTTCAAAAAGTAGGCGCCCGCGGGCAGAACCAGGGGTGATCGGGCTACCGCCCGGTCACCCCTTTTTTTTCTTGTCACCTAGCCTAAACTCCGCCACATGCGAATCCTGATCATAGGCACCGGTGGACGCGAGCACGCCCTTCTTTGGAAGCTTCACCGTGACGCCCCCGCCGCTGAATTCTTCGCTACCCAGCCGAACGGCGGAATGGCGCCGCTCTGCACGGCGGTCGAGATCGCGCCTGAAGACATCGAGGCACTTTCCGGATGGGCAGCGTCCCATCACATCGACCTCACCGTGATCGGACCCGAGGCACCACTGGCGGCGGGGATCGTGGATCGCTTCGAAAAAAAGGGACTCTCAGTCTTCGGGCCGAGCCGGGACGCCGCGCGCATCGAGTCCAGCAAGGTGTTCTCGAAGGACCTGATGAGGACCGCGGGCGTGCCGACGGCGGAATACCGCACGTTTTCCAACCTCGAGGGAGCGAAATCGTGGGTGCGCGAGCGCGGAGCGCCCATCGTGATCAAGGCCTCCGGACTCGCGGCTGGAAAGGGGGTCATCGTCTGCACAACGGAGGACGAAGCCTTCGACGCGCTCCAGGCGATGCTGGGCGACCTGACGTTCGGCGAGGCCGGACGCGAGGTCGTAATCGAGGACTTTCTCGATGGGGAGGAGATCTCGGTCTTCGCGGTTACCGACGGCACCAACGCGGTCGTGCTGCAGCCGTCCCAGGACTACAAGCGCGTGGGCGAGGGTGATACGGGACTGAACACCGGTGGTATGGGAGCATATGCGCCCGTATCGATCGCCACCGACGAACTGGTCACCGAATGCCGCATCCGCGTCATCGAACCCACGCTCCGCGCGCTAGCGGCCAGTGGCGCGCCTTTTCGCGGTCTTCTCTACGCCGGCGTCATCAGCACCAGTGACGGACTCAAGGTCATCGAGTTCAACTGCCGCTTCGGCGACCCCGAAACACAGGTGGTGCTGCCGATGATGCGCACATCGCTCCTAGAGCTCATGCGGACCGTAGCGGAAGGAGGCGCGCTGACACCTGGAGTGGCTGCAGCTCGACTGGGTGCGGCGGTCTCGACGATCGTCGCGTCCGGCGGCTATCCGGGCAGCTACGAAACGGGGAAGACGATCTCCATTCCGGACGACCTGGAGTCGGACGACTGCATTGTGTTCCATGCGGGTACCAGGAATGAGGATGGAAGGCTGATCACCGCCGGAGGGCGGGTGCTCGCGGTCACCGCATTGGCACCGACGTTTCTCGCGGCCGCTGACGCCAGCGAGGCAGCCGCGGCGCGCATCGAATTCGGGGGCGCCTTCCATCGTAAGGATATCGGTTGGAGAGAACGCCTACGTCAGGAGTAGCGGCTACACATGCCTGAGCTGCCCGAGGCCGAGACGATCGTGCGGGGCCTGCGAGCGTCCGTTCTCAGGCAGACGATTCGTCGCGTGGTGGTGGTGCGCCCGGACATCTTGAGACAGCCGAAGGCGGATTTCTTGCGGCGGGTGCGGGGGCGCCGTATCGAGAGTGTCGGCCGGCGCGGCAAGAAGGTCTTGATCGGCCTCGACGGGGACGGTCTCATCGTGGTGAACCTGGGCATGACCGGACGCCTGCTGCCATTCCCGGTTGTGCCCCGCGGAGAGAGCCGCCCGGGACATCCGGCGGTACGCTTCCGCTTCGAGGGCACGGGACTATTGGTATTCGACGACACCCGCCGGTTCGGTTCCGTCGAGGCGCTGACCGACAGCGAGTGGCAGACCCGTTCCGCGAGTATGGGGCCCGAGCCGCTCGACTCGGGCTATACCGCAGGAAACCTCTTCGATGGACTGCAGCACTCCCGCACCCCCGTCCGCTCTTGGCTACTCGACCAAAAGCGGATTGCTGGAGTCGGGAACATCTACGCCAACGAGGCGCTCTATCTCGCTGGGGTGCATCCTCGCCGGGAAGCCCGTGATGTGCGCCGACAAGAGGCCGTCGCGCTTCATCGGTCGATCCGGCGGGTACTGCGTGACGCGATCCGGGCGGGAGGGACGACGATTCGTGACTATCGAAATGCGGAAGGACAGCCCGGCCAGTACGCCCGCCGCCTCTACGTGTACGGAAGGGACGACGAGCCGTGCTTGAAGTGCCGCACCGAGGTGCAGCGGATGGTATTCGCCAATCGCTCGGCCTTCTATTGCCCGACCTGCCAGCCGTCGCGCTCAGAACGGTGAGCAAGCGCTCGCGTCGGCCGTGGGGCCTCCGGAAGCTGCCCAGAGCATCTGTGGCCGCCTTGCTATGGCTGCTGACGCCGGCCCTGGCTTCCGCCCAACTCTCCCCCGGCGAGCGACTCCCGGTGCGTAGTCTCACGCTCGGAAACGGAATGCGCCTCGTGATTCTGCCGCGCTCGGGGGCGCCAACCGTGTCCTTCGTCGTGCAGTACGGCGTGGGAGGCGTGAACGAGCGATTGGGCACTACAGGAATCGCTCACCTGCTCGAGCACATGTTGTTCAAAGGAACGACGACGGTCGGAACCAGAAACGTCGACGCGGAACTCGCACTCTTTCCTGGCATGGACGCGGCTCACGATTCACTGGTGCGCGCCCGCTCATCGGGCGATTCCGCGACCGTGCGCCGCCTGGACCAACTGATCGGTGAACTGGAAGACAGCGCCCGCGTCTTCGTCGAGGCCAATGAGTTCGACCGAATTCTCACGCGTGCGGGCGCCCAGGGACTGAACGCGACCACGACCAACGGGTCCACCATTTACTTCGTGGAACTGCCCTCCAATCGGACAGAACTGTGGTTCGCGCTCGAGGCCGACCGTCTGTTGAACCCCGTCTTCCGTGAGTACTACTCGGAACGCGACGTGGTCACGGAAGAACGACGCATGCGCGTCGAGACCAGCCCAGGCGGCGTGCTCTACGAAGCGCACCTGGCGGCGGCATTCACGATGCACCCCTATGGCGTCCCAGTCGTCGGGTACATGGCCGACCTGGAGGTTCTGAGTCGCTCCGACGTCGAGACGTACTACCGGCGGTTTTATGGCCCGAACAACGCGGTCGTGGCCATCGTCGGCGATATCGATCCGGATCGCGTCGAGCGTTGGGCGCGGGACTACCTCGGCCCCATTCCCGGCGGGGAAACACCCGATGCGGTCACAGCCGTCGAACCCAAGCAGCTCGGCGAGCGGCGGGTGGTGGTCGAGTGGGATGCGGAACCCGCGCTTCGCATCGGCTGGCACGTTCCCGCGGGAGTCCACGACGATGCGCCTGCGCTCGCCATCCTCACTTCGCTGCTCACGGGCGGACGCACTTCGAGGCTCCATCGACGCTTGGTCATTGAAGACCAGATAGCGGGTGGCGTTTTTTCCTCGCTCGGACCCGGCAGCCGGTATCCTCAGCTGCTGCAAATCGATACCAGCCCCCTTGCCCCGCACACCACCGAAGAGCTGGAGCGCGCGATCTACGAAGAGATCGCGCGACTCGCGAGCGACGGACCCGCACCGAACGAGCTCGAGCGAGTCAGAAACCAGATCGCCGCCGGATCGATCCGACGCATGCAGTCGCACCTCGGCCTAGCGTTTCAGCTGGCAGAATCGGTATCGCTCTTCGGGGACTGGACGGAAACATTCCGGTTCTCCGCACAACTCCGAGCCGTCACGGCCGACGATGTGCAACGGATGGCACGCCTATACCTGACGCAGCAAAACCGCACCGTGGCGACCTTGGTCAAGAAGGACGGCTCATGAACACCTGCGCACGGGGCCCCCTGATCGCAATCGCATTCGTGGCTTGCCCCCTGCTTGCCCTCCAGGCGCAACTGCCCATTGGCAGAGCAGCCCTCGATGGTCTGGACTACCCGACGATCGACTTTCGTCCTCCCATTCCCGATGAGTACGACGTCGCAGGAGTCCCGGTACTTCTGCTCGAAGACCACGCTCTGCCCCTGGTATCGGTGTACGCACGCTTCAAGGGCGGCTACGGGCTATTCGGGCGGGAATCCTATGCGGCGGGAACCGCGCTGCCGTCGCAGATCCGCTATGGCGGAACGAAAGAGCTGTCGCCCGACTCGGTCGACAAGGCGCTCGAGTACTACGCGATTCAGACATCGTTCGGTGGAGCCGGCGAGGCGCTCTCCGCCACTATGAACACCCTGGTCCAACATCTGCCGGCGGCCATGGAGCTCTGGGGGGCGATGCTCGCCGAGCCGGCCTTCGACTCCACTCAGGTCGAAATCTGGAGGGCGCGCCAACGAGAGAGCATACGCCGGCGCGCTGACAACCCCGGTGGATTGGCATTTTCGGAGTTCAATCGGCTCCTGTACGGCGATCACCCGATCGGCTGGGAAATGGAAGACACCGATCTGTCGCCCGAGCTTCTCTCCTCCCAAAGTCTCGCCGAGCTACATCGACGTGTGGTCTGCCGGGAAAACCTCGTCTTGGGGCTTACCGGAGACATGCGCTGGCAAGACTTTCGGCTTCTGCTCGAGGCATTTGTCCGCAGCCTTCCTGCCTGCGAGGGCACCGTCCCGCCGTCGCCGATCCCCGACATTAGGGAAGAACCAGGCGTCTACCTGATCGAGAAGGACCTGGAGCAAAGTGTGATCGTCATGGCGCACACTACAGACGTGCGCCTCGCGGACGACTCGTCCTACTACTCCGCGACGATCGGCAACTCGATTCTTGGTGGAGGCGGCTTTTCCAGCCGCATCCTTTCACGCGTGCGCACTGAAGCGGGTTTCGCCTATTCGGCCTCCTCCCTGTGGACGATGCCGAGGCGCTACGATGGGCTGCTCGGCGCCATCACACGCACGAGTCCTGAGAACACGATCCCGGCGATCGAGTTGATCCTCGAGACCATGGAAGGACTACGAACCGCGCCCCCCGAAGCCGGGGAAGTTCAAACCGCCGTCGAGCGCATCGTGAACGGCTTCGTCTTCAACTTCGAGACGCCTGGACGCATCGTGTCCCGAACGATGTTTTACCTGGCTCAGGACCTCCCTAGCGACTGGCTCGAGCGCTACCTGAATGGTATTCAGCGCGTGACCGCCGAGGGCATTCACGACGCCTTCGCGAGGCACCTGCGGCCCGCTGAGATGATGATCCTCATCGTGGGTGATCCAGACCGAATCGGGCGAGATGCGATCGCGGCGCTCGGTCCGGTTACAGTGCTCGACATCAACTAGCACCGACCGACGCTAGTTCGACTGCGCCTAAGCTTTGTCGCGCTACGGCCCTCGATGCGGCCAGGCTACGGTGGGCTAGGCCGAGCCCCAATGCAGTGCCGCAATGCCGCCCGTCAGCAGAGTCCAGCCCCCATCGGTGAAACCGACCGTCTCGAATAGCACCCCTAGCTCAGCCGGCCCCGGGAATTCCTTCACCGACTCGGGCAGGTACGTATACGCCCAGGGGTGACCCGAGACGATGCGCCCGACGACGGGAAGGACATGGTGGAAGTAGAACAGGTAGCCGGCGCGCATGATGGGGTTGGGCGGTACCGTGAACTCGAGGACCACGAGCCGCCCGCCCGGCTTCAACACTCGGCGCAGATCCGTAAGCCCCGCGCGAAGATCGGAAAGATTGCGCACGCCGAATCCGACTGTGGCGCCCTCGAAGGTGTCGTCCGGAAACGGGAGCCGCAGCGAGTCGCCGCATACGGCGTCGATCGCTTCGCGCTCGATCTTCGGGGCGCCCTGGACCAACATCGGTTGAGCGAAGTCCGACGCAGCTATACGGCCCCGGAATCCGGCGCGATGAGCGAGCTCGAGCGCGAGATCGCAGGTGCCGGAACAGGCGTCAAGGTAGACCCCCTCCGGCGAGTCCTCCCAACCGAGCCGGTCCAGAGCTTTGCTGCGCCAGGACCGGTCGATATTGAGACTCAGGACGTGGTTCAACAGGTCGTAACGCGGCGCAATCTCGGAGAAGAGCGTTTGCACCTGACGGTGCCGTTCGACCCCTTGCTTAGGCGCGGCCGGGGGGACGGGTGACGGGACGGATGACATGACAGCGAGGGACGCGGCGGCTTAGATTCGGGGGCCCGACTGCGACACGAGCCGAAGTCGAAGGAGGGCGGAAGTTATGGGAAGCGGTAGGGAGCCTCAACGTCCGGAGCCGCCGGAGCCCGGCTCATTCACCCACGGCAGGACACGGATCCTCTGGGCGACATCGACTACGCACAGATCGATGATCGCGAGCTGGCCACGCTCGCTGCAGGTGGCCGCGAGCCCGCGTTCCGCGAGTTGCTCTCCCGGTACGAGCGTCCGGTGTTCTCGCTCATCTACCGAATGGTGAGAGACCGAACGCTGGCGGAAGACCTGGCGCAAGAGGCGTTCATTCGTGCCTTCAACGCGATCGGCACGTACAAGACCAGCTACAAGTTCAGCAACTGGATCTTCAAGATCGCGAACAACCACACCATCGATTACCTACGCAAGCGGAAGCTCGATACGATCTCGATCCACGGATCGCCCCTTGCGAGGACTGCGGACGAAGTCTCGCAATCGCAGTTGGTGATCGTATCAAAGGACGAGAATCCTCAGGAATTTGTTGAGAACCGTGAGCTCGGCGGGCAGATCGAAAAGGCCATTGGAGAGCTCCGCGAGGAGTACCGCACCGTGATTCAGCTACGCCACGTCGAGGGATACGCCTACGATGAGATCGCGGACATCATGGGACTCCCGCTGGGAACGGTGAAGACCTATTTGCATCGCGCCCGCTCCGAGCTCAAGAAACGTTTGTCTCACCTGGTTTCTTGACCTATGACATATCAGTAAAAAGACCCGTGCGAAGCTCGTTCTCGGGCCCCAGCGGCACGACGTCCCAGACGCCGTTTTTTATGAAACTTCGTCAATCGCGGGCCCGTAGGGGCAACCTGAGGATTCGCAACGGAGTCGAGACCGCATGACCGGTATGTCCAACGAGCATTTGAGCGCCGAAGTTTTGCAGGCGTTCCTCGAGGGCGACCTTCCCGGCCGGGAGGGAGCCTCGGTCGAGCAGCACCTCGGATCTTGCGCCCGTTGCGACTCGGAACTCGAAGTCTGGCGCTCGCTATTCTCGGAGCTCGGTAGCCTCCCTTCGCGGCGCCCGAGTGAAGGCTTTCGGGATCGAGTGATGGTGGATGTTCGGATTCTGGCCCCGCTGCCGCTCGCAGCACGCATCCGAAACCGAATCGTGGTGCTCCTCCCGGGTCGGAGCGACGGCCACATTTCGGCGGGCCGGCTTCAGGGGATGCTTGAGGGCCTAGTGCCGGCCAGGCAGGTCGCGCGGATCGAGGCCCACTTGAGTTCGTGCGGTCAGTGCGCCAGCGAGGCCGACGCCTGGCGGTCGGTGTTCGCAACGCTCAATCGCCTGCCGCGCCTCGAGCCGGGTGAGCAGTTCGCCGGTCGGGTCATGTCAGGCATGCGCATGCCCGCGGCTATCGCGGCCTCCGTTCGTGTACCCGCATTGCACAAAGCCGTCGCGTTGGCTGGGAAGCTCGTACCTCAGACAAGGACTGCGTGGGCCGCGCTCTCAGGCATCGCAGTCGCGCCTGCGGTCACGGCCGGACTGGCCTTCTCCGCGTTGCTCTCGCACCCGACCTTCACGCCGGGCTCGCTCGTCGCTTATGCGTGGTGGCAGTTCAGCGATGTCGTATCGGCAGCGTGGACTGCGCTCTCCGGGTTGGCGTTGGACATTGCCCAGGTCACCGGTGCTCTCTCGCTTTTCGACGGACTCGCCGCGGCACCGTTGGTGGTGGCCGGGGGCGTTCTTCTTTACGGGGCCGCGAGTGTGATCGCGCTACGCGTTCTCTATAAACACGTTTACGCCAACCATCCCTTGGATGGACGATATGTTCAAGTTTCTGCTTCGTAGCTCCCTGACGACCCTTGGCCTCGCTCTGCTGGCCGCGACTTCTACGCTCGAGGCACAGCTTCGCGACGTGGTATCGAAAGAGGTCGCGGTCGGTCGCTCAGAAGCCGCACTCCGACTCGAATTCTCCGACGACGGCGCGCTCGAGATCGCGTTCGAGGATGGTTTGGTTGTGATCGATGGGGACGTTGTCGGCATGTTCGAGCCAGGCGACCAACTCGAGGCCGCGTGGCGGTCCTTGTTGGGGCAGGCCGTGTCTCTGGACGATGGCGAGCTCGCGATCATGCTCTCCGACTGGTCGGTTCCAGCCGACCTGGCAAACGACCTGGCCGACCTGGCGCGCGAAGTCGACCGTGCGTTGGAAGACGCGTTGTCTTCGTTCGAGATCACGGTCAGCAGCAACTCATCGAGGGCGCCGGTCACAGTCGCGGGCGATCCTGGGTCCCTGCTGTCACTGTTTCTCAACGCGACCGGTGAGCTGGGATTGCTCGGGGAAGCGCTCGCGGGATTGAGAGGCGAATTCGCCATTCATATCGATGAGGATGTCGTCGTGCCGGCGGGCTCGACCGTCGACGGTACGCTCGTGGTGATCCAGGGCGACGCGCGCATCGAGGGCGAAGTCGATGGCGACGTCATCGTGGTGGATGGCACGCTGGAGCTGCTCGAAGGGAGCCGGGTCCGCGGAGAGGTTCGACTCGCAGATGCTCGCTTGGTCCGCAACCTCGGCACCGTTGAAGACGGCTTGGTCGATCTACTCGAGGAAGAGCGTGTCAACGAGTCCGAGATTCGCAGCAAGATCCGCGAGGAAGTACAAGCGGAGCTCCGGGCTCAGCTGCGTCGTGAAATCCGCGACATGACCCGCCTGGAGTTCAGCGATGCAGACAATGGCTTCTCGCTCATGGCCCCATTCCGTTCGGTCTTCCGAGGGGTCGGCGAGCTCGTCAAGAACTTGATCAGCATTTTGGTCCTGGGTCTTCTCGGGGCGGGCGCAGTCGCCTTCGCCGGCACCAACGTGGACACGATCGCCGACACCGCTCGGCGCTCTCCGGGCCGTTCCGCGATGGTCGGTATGGCGGGCACACTCCTGCTGATTCCCGTGTGGCTTCTCGGAGCCGTGGCACTCACGGTCTCGGTCATCGGCATTCCGGTTGCGCTCGTATGGCTACCCCTTTTCCCGCTGGCCGCGTGTGCCGCGGGTGTGATGGGTTACGTGGTGGTCGCGCGCAATACCGGCGAGTGGCTCGCCGACAGCGAATACCCTTGGACCGGATGGATTCGCAAATCCAACCCGATCTATACGATCTTCGGTGGCCTTTTTGGACTGATGCTCGCCTTCATGGCGGCCAACGTGCTCTCGATCACACCGTTCCTCGGGTTCCTCACCGGACTGCTCGCGTTCGCCGGATCGGTGGTCACCTTCTTCGCGATCCAGATCGGATTCGGCGCGGTCTTGCTCACTCGAGCCGGCCGGCGCAACGAGTGGGCGTCTACCTACGATCCCGATGCCGCGTGGGAACGAGCGATGGACGTGGATGTCGAAGTGGACGTTGACGAAACAGCTGACAAGGTCGACGAGGACTCCGACGATGCGTAAGGCCCTGTACATCGCCGCGGTGACGGTTGCCGTGGCCCCCGCGCTGCTCGCGGGCCAGAGCTGGCGGACCGTGACCATGTCCCACCAGATCGAAGACAACAGCGAAATTCGAGTCTTCGTGGAGTACGGCGCTGGTCACCTCAAGATCGGAGCCGCGGATGGGGGCGTTCTGTACCGCATGAACTTGCGCTACGACGAAGACATCTTCGAGCCGGTTTCGGATTTCTCAGGAGATCGCCTGCACCTCGGCGTAGAGTCGATCGGCCGTGGCTTCAACATCGGTCGCAACAAGCAGAGTGGCGAGCTCGACCTGGAGTTCGCCCGTGGGATTCCGATGGACATGGATCTCGAGTTCGGAGCGGTACGAGCCGACATCGACTTTGGCGGCCTTGCCTTGACGGACCTCGATTTGAGCACGGGAGCCTCGCAATCGACCATCGACATCTCGGAGCCCAACTCAGTGGGCATGTCGACGGCACGCTTCGAGATCGGCGCGGCCGAGTTCGAGGCCCGGCATCTTGGCAATCTCAACGCCGAACGCATCGAGGTCGACGCCGGCGTCGGACAAGTCACGCTCTGGCTCAACGGTCGCTGGCAGCGTGACGCGAGCGTCTCTATCGACATGGGCCTGGGGGCTCTCGAGCTCCGCGTCCCAGAAGGGCTCGGATTGCGACTCCGAAAGGAGGGCTTCCTCGTGTCCCTGGATTCCGAAGGCCTGGTCAAGCGCGGAGACTGGTATTACTCGCTCGACTATGAAGACGCCGACCGCAAAGTGACCGTCGACCTGGACGCCGCGTTCGGCAGCGTCAAGGTTGTGTGGGTTCGCTGAGTGACACCGAGGTTCGTTAGGAGAGCACCATGATCAGCACGCTACTCACATTCTTCGCAGTGGGCCTCATTACTCTGCTGGTCGCCGGGGTCGTTCTCTCGATCGTCGGCACGCTTTTCTCTCTGACCTTCGGCCTCGCCTTCTTCTTGCTCTTCAAGGTCGCGCCGGTGCTGTTGGTCGGTTGGATCGCGGTGAAGATCTTCGAGAAGATGACCGGCGGAGGCTCGTTGTCCGCGGCCGACCGGAAGTGGCTCGGGGAGTAGCCGGCGACGCACGACATGTGATCCTTGATTTATCCGCGCGCCCTGCCGAGTCTTGGCGGTAGCGGGTAGGAGTAGATCAGACTCTCCGGAAGCGACATGACCTTGCTGAAGCCCACCCCACCGTCATCGCCAAGAGAGTGGAGATTGCTGAGGTCGCCGCACAGTTGCAGCAGGCCGCGACCGCGAGTCTTGGCGCCGTGCATAGGGCTCTGGACCTCCTGGAGCAGCGGGACGAAGCCCTACGAATACAGATGGCCGACTTCCCGGAGATCGAGAGCCGGATGGCGAGTCTCGAAGCCCAGGTGCGTATCGACCAGGAGAGCCATCAGTTCATCTTGTCTCAGTTGTATCAAGCTCAGATCGCCCGTGGGGCCGCAGCACCCTACGTCCGGGTCTTCGACCCCGCGACGGGAGCGTCACCCAACCACGGCCGCGGCCACGTCAGCGTGGTGCTCGGAGGCCTGCTCGGGCTCATGCTCGGCATCGGCGCGGCATTCTCGCTCGCGTTCTTCGACCGCGCCGCAGTGGCGGCCGACCAACGATGGATAGAGAATCGCTTTTAGGCTCCCGCCAGAGCCCCCAGCCGATCCTCGATCGCGTCCTTCACCGCCATGAGCGCCGCGGCTGCGGCTGACTCAGGTGCGGAGATTACCGTAGGCGCGCCGTCGTCCCCGGCCATGCGCACTTCAGGATCCAGCGGTATGCGCCCGAGAAACGAAAGCTCCATCTCGCGCGCCAGCGCCTCTCCTCCGCCCGATCCGAAGACATCGATGATCTCTTCGCAGTGCGGGCACGCGAGCCCACTCATGTTCTCGACCACGCCGAGCACACGGGTATTCACTCGCTCGAACATCTTCACGCCTCGGCGCACGTCACCAGTTGAGACGTCTTGCGGCGTCGTCACCATCACCGCGCCGTCCAGGTCGATCGTCTGCACGAGGGAGAGTTGAGCGTCCCCTGTGCCCGGCGGCATGTCGATCACCAATAGGTCGAGTGGCCCCCAATCGACCTGCTCCAAGAACTGTTTGAGGATTCCGGAGACGAGGGGCCCACGCATGATCGCCGGCTGCTCCTTGTCCAGAAGAAAGCCGAGACTCATGAGCTTCACACCGTGAGCTTCGAGCGGTTCAATGAGTTCCTGACCCTTCCCGCCGCTCACGGAGGGACGTCGGTTCACACCGAACATCAGAGGTATATTTGGACCGTAGATGTCCGCATCCAGGAGCCCTACCGCTCGGCCTGAGCGCGCAAATGCCGCCGCCAGGTTGGCCGCGACCATGGACTTGCCGACACCACCCTTGCCCGAGCTCACCGCGATCACCTGCTTCACGCTCGTCAGGATACCTGGCTTGGGGGTGGGCGCGGGAACCGATCCAGGCTTCAGCCCACCCTGCCTGCCCTTCCCACCGGAAGCAGCCATCTGGGGAAGCTGCACGTTGATCTTGACGTCGGTGACGTCTTGCACCGCCTCCGTTGCCGAGCGCGCCTCCTTGACCAGCTCGCCCGAGTCCTCCGGGCGGAGGAGAAACTGATAGTGCACCACACCGTCGTCCCCCACCTCCACATTCTGTACGTGTCCGCCAGCGATGAGATCGCGCCCACTCCCCGGGTGCCTAATGCGGGAGAGCGCGGCCATGATCGAGCGACGCAGTTCGTCAGAATTCATTTGCACTCATCATTGATTCTATTCCACTTCTGGTTCTTTGGTGGCCGCTTGCCGTTGGATTATCGGACGCCTGGGGGCCTCTCGTGATCGGCCGCACGCGCGACACCGACGCGGAAAAAAGTAGCCCATAAGCGGAAGAAAGGTACTCATAGAACAAATCTTCAGCCCAAGGCCAATCCACCCGACACTCCATGTCGTAGGGCAAGCAATCATTGATTTATCGGCGCGCATGACAGAATTTGCGACAACCTAGGGAACAAATGTTTACTCGAGAAATCTCGCCACTGGAGCGGGAACAGACCTTGCAGTATCGTGGGTACGACTAGATTACACCCCCCAGAGGCGCACGAATATCGATCCTGGCCAGCAACCGTACATCGATCCCAGTCCGGAGGATCTAGGGGCTACGCCCCATATCTCCGACTATTGGACGGTCATCGCGCGACGCCTGTGGCTCGTGCTGGTGATTTTCACCGTGACGACCGCCTCATCGATCTTCAAGGTCTCGCAATCACGAACCACGTATACCGCCACCGTCGCATTGCAGGTCAACGACCCACAAGAGCGGTCGTCAGGACTCGTCAATATCCCAAGCGTAGGTGGCCTCAACCTCTTCGTCGATCCGATTGAATCGGAGATCCAGGTTCTCGGCTCCGCCACCATTAAGGCAACGGTCGTCGACCCCCGGGGCATGCGGCTGGCGCGCGTGCCCGTCGAGGATGCTCGCTCCTTGATCATGCGGGACGTCTGGGTGGCGCCTGATGTGCCCGACTATCAGTCGTTCCACCTCATCGAGGAATTCGAGGGTCGCTATGACCAGGTCATCATCGACTCACCGCCGGTACTCGCGGTAACCGACTCCGCGATCCTCGCGGTGCATACCGACGGGGTGGGCATCGTGCTGCGATCACGGGAAACCGAACAACGTGCGACCGAGCGCTCGGTCGACCAGTTGCGACACCTTGGAGTGCGCGTGTTCGGCGCTGTCCTGAACGCCGTCACGACCGCAAATCCGGACGAAGAGCTGCTACTTGCAGTACTACTACAGTTACACCCCCACGGGGACGGCTACACAGAGCCGCTGGGAGCGGTTGCGTGACGGAATGAGCAAGGTGAAATTCTTTGAGTGATCTGACCAAGACGGGAAGGTCCGGGGGGCGGGAGAACGATGCGGTTCCTCCGCCCCCTTTTTCGTCTACATATCCCGTTACCCCGCCCCAGCACCATGAACGGCATCCCAAGCATTCCGCCTCCATCGAACGAGCCGGTACTCTCCTACGCACCCGGTACCAGCGAGCGCACTGAACTCAAGGCCGAGCTCGAGACGCAGGCGAGCCAGGTGATCGAGATTCCCCTCATCATCGGGGGTAACGAGATACGCACTGGCAACACCTTCGACGTGGTGATGCCGCACTCGCACGGTCACGTCCTCGCGCGCGCAAACAAAGCCGGTCCTGAAGAAATCGACCTGGCGGTCGCGGCCGCCCTCGACGCCCACGCCGACTGGTCGACGACCCGCTGGGAGGACCGCGCGTCCGTCTTCCTGCGCGCCGCCGAGCTGCTCGCAGGCCCGTGGCGCCAGAAGCTGAACGCCGCGACGATGCTGGGCCAGAGCAAGACAGCCTTCCAGGCGGAAATCGATTCGGCCTGCGAGATCATCGACTTCTTTCGCATCGGGGCCCACTTCGCCCAGCAGATCTACTCGATGCAGCCGATGTCCGACAAGGGCGTGTGGAACCGCTCCGAGTATAGGTCACTCGAGGGGTTCGTGTACGCGGTGACGCCGTTCAACTTCACCGCGATCGGAGCCAACCTAGCCGGTACGCCGGCGATGATGGGCAACACCGTCGTCTGGAAACCCGGTCACACAGCGATCCTCGCGAACTATTACGTCATGAAGCTGTTCGAGCAGGCGGGTTTGCCGGCCGGGGTGATCAACTTCATTGCTGGTGATGCCGCGCAAATCACGGCCAACCTGCTCTCTCGTCCCGAGTTCGCCGGCGTTCACTTCACCGGCTCGACCCGCGTCTTCAATACGTTCTGGAAGACGATCGGCGACAGCATGGGCACCTACGACGGTTATCCGCGTATTGTGGGCGAGACCGGCGGCAAGGACTTCATCGTCGTGCATCCCAGCGGCGACTCAGCCGCAGTGAAGACCGCCATAGTTCGCGGAGCGTTCGAGTACCAAGGACAAAAATGCAGCGCCGCGTCACGTGCATACATCCCCGCGAGCATGTGGGCTGAGCTCGAGGGCCCACTGGTAGAGGAAACTGCTGAGCTCACCATGGGCGATCCACGCGACTTCACCAACTTCCTGAACGCAGTCATCGACCAGAGAGCGTTCGAGAAGATCCGGGGCTACATCGAACAGGCTCAGGAGTCGGAGGATGCGGATGTCATCGTGGGTGGCAAGTGCGACGATAGCGAGGGCTGGTTCATCCGCCCAACCATCATCGTCGCCAAGAACCCCGACTACAGGTCGATGTGCGATGAGATCTTCGGCCCCGTAATCACGATCTACGTCTATGACGACGCAGACTGGTCGGAGACGCTGAAGGTCGTGGACACGACCTCGCCCTACGCGCTGACCGGCGCCGTGTTCGCAAGAGATCGGAGTGCCATCCGGGAGGCCATGGAGGCGCTTCGGCACTCGGCCGGCAACTTCTATATCAACGACAAGCCGAGCGGCGCAGTGGTGGGCCAACAACCGTTCGGCGGCGCTCGAGCATCCGGAACGAACGACAAAGCCGGCTCGATGTTGAACCTGCTACGCTGGGTGAGTGCGCGCACGATCAAGGAGACCTTCGTACCACCGACCGACTACACCTATCCCTTCATGGGCGGCAAGTAGCGTTACGAGCGGTGATCGACGTCGGTAGGTGACCCTAGCAGCTTCCTAGCGCTTGATCGAAGTCGGCAATCAGATCTTCGACGTTCTCGATCCCGACGCTGATGCGGACGAAGCCCTCTGGGATCCCCAGCGCTTCGCGTTCTCCCGGGCTCAGGTGGGCGTGCGACGTGTGGCGTGGTTGCGAGAGCAACGTCTCCACGCCTCCCAGGCTGGGCGCGGCCGAGGCCACCTTCAGCTCACCCAGGAAGCGATCAGCCGCATCACCTCCCCCAGCGAGCACGATGCTCACCATGCCGCCGAATCCGTTCATCAGCTCGGCGGCAATCGCATGATCGGGGTGGCTGGGCAAGCCGGGGTAGATGGTCGTCACCACCTCTTCTTTCGTCTCGAACCACTCTGCGATCGCGGTGGCATTCGTGTTGTGGCGAGCAACGCGCACCTCCAGCGTTCGCATGCCTCTGTCCAGCAGCCACGCTGCGTCAGGGTCCAGCGCCGGGCCGTATAAGCGCGAGAGCCGCGAGACTTCCTCCACTAGCCCTCTGGTGCCAGCTACCGCCCCAGCGATCAGGTCGGAGTGACCCCCGAGATACTTCGTAGCGCTGTGAATGATGACGTCGATCCCCGCCTCGATACCGCGAAAGTTCATCGGTGAAGCGAAGGTCGCGTCGCAGGTGACTGTAATCCCGTGTTCGTGCGCGAGGGCCGCGATGGGCCGCGGATCGAAGAAGCGCAGGCTGGGGTTGGTCGGCAATTCGACGTGAAAGACCCGAGTGTTCGGCTGCAGCGCATCCTGCCACCCCGCGAGCGACTCCGGCTCGACGAAGGTCGTCTCGACCCCCCGCCGCGGGAGCTCGCGCTCAAGCAGAGTGTGTGTGGCACCATACAGGTACTTCGACGCGACGATATGGTCACCAGCTTCGGCGAGCGCGAGAAATGTCATCGCGGTAGCGCCCATGCCGCTGCCGAGAGCCACCGCGGCCTCGCTGCCCTCCAGGGCTGCGATCTTGCGCCCAACCAGGAGCTGGTTGGGGTTGCCGTACCGGCCGTAGCGTAGCTCCCCGTCTTCCGGCGTAGCCCATTGGAACGTCGCGCTACGCACGATGGGCGGAACGATGGGCTGTCCAGAGCGCTTCGCCTCTACCGCCCCGTGGATCGCGACCGTTGCCGGTCCGGGCAAGCGAGCCGGCTTCTGTTCGTCGGACATGGTGCCTCGCTAGAAGGGGCCTACAAGAGATGCCGAACCAGTCGGCTGAGCGCATGGTACCGGCCCGAGACAGGACTGCGAAACGCGACGCGACGCTCGACCAACCGGTCGAGGGCATGGCGCGTGTCCTCATCGGGGTAGAGGTCGGTCAAGTCCTCCGCGGTGACGAGTCCGTGTTGTTCGAGCACCAGCCAGCTGGATGCCTCGATCGGCTCAGGCGCGCCGAGCAACTCAAAGCTGCCGGCTTCGGTTTCACCGACAGCAACCAGACTCTGACGCTCCAGCACGACCTGAATCTGGTCCCGGTGCGGCTCGTGCACGCCGCAAAAGACGAAGAACGCCTCGTGCGCGCGTTCGTGCAGGTACCGCTGGAGTAGCTTGGCGACGACCTCATCAGCGCACGAGTAGTCGAGAATCGTGACCTCGGATAGATCGATCAGAGAGAGCGACTGCTGGCCCGCTCCACTCAGTTGGGTCTCGATCGCCATGCGGACCGCACGACCTGTTGGGCGAGTGACCAAGTGCGAGTAGAGCGACGTGACCGTCTTCTGGACCAGGCTACCCACGTCGATCGCGATGGGATCCGGCGGCACGTCGCTCATTCGTCGACCCGTGCCGGCAGGATGATGCTGATCTGAGCACCTGGAAATGGTTCCAGCGTATCGACGAGCGGCGGAGAGTCGTCCCACTCCGGGACCTGTCCGATGCGCGCCGTGCCACTCCGGATCGTGATCGCGCCGTTCCAGCGTTGTACTTGGCGACGCATTTGCTGGATTCCTTGGCCGCGGCCGGAATCCGGAAAGCGAGTCAGCCCGTGCAGGAACGCGGCCTCGAGCGCCGTCGTATCACCCCACCGATCTCCATATCGCGCCGAATGCTCCTCGGTCAGAGAACCGCGAAAGCCGCGGCCGAGATCCATTACGGAGATCACCACCACATACCGGCCGAGTCGGCGCGCCCAGTTGTACGCCTGCGCGGCGACCCACCCGGACGCATCAGCGTGCTCGATGATGTTCTGGCACACTTCCGAGAGGATGACAGAGAACGGGACAACCGCAGTCGCGGGGTAGTGGAGTTTCGACGCGAGCACTGCGCCGGTCCCGCTTTGCACTCGGTCGATGACCTTGTGTACGTCCGCGTTGCCCTGGATCTGCGTGATCTCGAGCAGGACGTCCGAGGTCCCCGAAGCTCGTCGCGGCGGGTGTCCATCGAAGTCGAAGATGCCCTGAGCCTCCCGAAAGAAGCCCATGCGGCTGAGGTAGCCGAGTACGTCAACGCTCTCGGGCAATTCCAGCCGCGGCAAGGCGCCCTGCCGGTCTCTCGCGACCGAGCCAGCGGCGAGAAGCGCCACCATGCCGTTCGGGTCGATCCAACGCACGTGACGAGCATCGAACAACGAGCGCTGCTCCTGCATGGCCGCGACAGCGTCGAGCAACCCGTCGACCGTCTGATGGTCCAACGATCCCGGCACTGCTACTACGTTCACCTGCTCTCCTCCACATGCGAGAGTCGACCCGCCAAGTGTCGCCACAGCCCGCGCGCGCCTCGATGATCCACGTTTCGCCCCGCGAACCGGTTCGCGTGGGTCATCGCAGTCTCGAGGTCGTCACCCGCCAACATCCGGGCGAAGGCGGTCGCTCCCCAGACGTCCCCGCAACCTGTCGGGTCTCCGGTTCTGGGCATGTCGAGAGGCCCGACCTTGCCGCTGTGCACGCCGGTCGACAATGCGACGCGTTCATCCTGCCGCCAACGCGCCGGGTCGGCAACAAAGTCGGCGGAGGATACAAAGGCGGCGCCGCGCGGACCGAGCGTTACCGCGATGAGCCGCAGACCGGGGCCAAGCGCCCCAGCAGCGAGCGCCCAGGGGTCACCCTGAGCACCGAGCAACTCGAATTCGTCCTCGTTCATTTGCACCGCGTCGAAACACCGAAGCCACGCTTCCCACGCCTCCAAGGTCCGAGGCACTCGCACGCCATGCTGGGTCATGTGGAGGAAGAGCGAGTGGAGGTCGGCGTACGCGGGGCCGCGGTACCCCACGCGTAACGCCTGCGCGGTACCCAGGTCCATCTCGAAGCCCGAGATGAAGTTCACATAAAGTGCATCACACAACTCGACGATCGGCGCCAGTTCCGGCCAGGTCCAGGGTGGCACGCCTCCCGTAAGCCGCTCCATGCGCCGCGCATCGTCCTGGTAGCGCAGTTCGACCCGGTTGTTCGGCTCTGGTACGACGATGATACCCGAGTCATCGACGCCCGGAATGCTTCGCAGGAAGCGCCGGCCGTCCTCGGCGAGGTCACGCCCCAACTTGAGGATCGGCAGCAGTCGCCATCCCTGGGGAATGGAGGCGCTGAGCGCGCCCAAAGCGTACCCGATACCACCCCACTCCTCGATCGGCTCAGAACGGCCATCGCGGTCCGATATGTGATCCCATACCAGCGTTCCGATTACGCCCAGGGTGCGAGGTTGCTTCACGCACCCACTTCCCTTTCCGATCGACCGTCCAGGACCTCCGAAACGAAGATCCCGGCTGCACCGATCACACCCGCCGTCTCCGGAAGCTCGCCCGGTACGATCTGGCATGCTTCGACCGCGGACTTGAACGCCCGACGACGTACCTCGGCGCGTAACGGACCGAACAGGTGATCACCTGCGCGCGTGACGCCCCCAACGATGACGATGACCTCCGGGTTGAGCGTATTCACGATATTGGCTACGCCGGCTCCCAGGATCTTGGCGGTCTCGAGCATCACTTCGTGGGCGTACTCGTCCCCCAGCACGAGCGCCTCGTACACGGTCACGGCGGTGATGCGCTCGAGGTCATTCTCTACCAACTCCGAGAGCACGGACTCGTAACCGGCCTCTACGCCTTCGCGCGCACGCGCGGCGATGTTCGGACCGGACGCATAGGCCTCCAGGCATCCGTAGTTGCCACACGCACAGCGCCGACCGTTGAGATCGATCGTGGTATGCCCGATCTCCCCCGCGCTGCCCGAGGCGCCACGCACGACGCGTCCGTCGAGGATCACGCCACCGCCGATCCCTGTACCCAGCGTGACACCCACCAACGTGCTGACGCCCCGCCCCGCGCCTTGCCACCATTCGCCGTACGTGGCGCAGTTGGCGTCGTTGTCGAGCGTGGCAGGCAAGTCGAGACCATGCGCGATGCGGTCGCGGATGGGATAGTCGGTCCAGCCGAGATTTGGCGTCGCGATCACGACCCCTGCATCGAGATCGAGCGGGCCGGGGCAACCGATCCCGACGCCGACGATGTCGTCACGCGAGCCTCCGTGCGCGTCGAGCACCTCCTTAATCGCGTCTCCGGCCATGCGCTCGATGTCAGCCACGGCCGCGTCCGCGCCGCGTTCGGGCTCGGTGGCACGCGAACGCAAAGCCAAGGGATCGCCTCCCGCGACGGGGACGAGGCCCACGACCAGGTTGGTCCCCCCGATGTCCACGCCGACGACCCAGCCGCCGCTCACGCAGTAGCCTCGGGGTCGATGCGCACGGACACGTCGATCGCTGCGGTTTCTCGCAGACCGTTCGGCGCGCGCGTCTCCCGCTGTCGACGTATGCGGTCGCGGATGGCCCGGTTCGCCCGCGTCGTCGCAGGGTCCTTGTAGGGGCGCCCATGGTGAAGGTGTAGGCAGACCGCGCGGTGCCGAATCTGCTTGCCGTGAACCCCGGCGTTCTCGAGCCGCTCGCCCGCAGCCCGGTCGAGGCCACCCCAGCCCATGTCCAGGTCGAATCCGTTGATGCTCAGCAGATGCTCCTTCCAAGTCGAGGCACTGTGGCCATTCCAGGTTGGTCGGGTCGGCGTTATGGCGTCGAGCGCGCGCGCGAGCATGGCACTCCTGGTGAGCCGCAGAGCTCGGCGCCCCGGGCGGTATCCGTGTGCCCGGAGCCACGACGCATCAAATACATGACCGGTGTCGATGGCGCGCTCGTCCACCTCGAGCGTCACCGACTCCGGAAGCTTCAAGTACCCGCCTGACAGGAATCGATCCGGTTCCGCAAGGCTCAGGTGGGTGGCCACGAAGTCGTCTCTGGGAATGCAGTCCCCGTCGCTGAAGATCAGATAAGCACCGGCGGCGGCAGCGATCGCCCGATTGAGCGCCTCGGTCTTTCTGAATCCCCGGTCGGGGTGCCAGACATGGCGCACGTTCAGTCCCTCTTCGGCTGCCCGCCGCACTACGCTTGCCGTCTCCGGGCCCGAACCATCGTCGGCGACCACCACCTCGAAGTCCGAAAGCGTCTGGCGCGCGTATCCAAGTAGCGCCAGCTCCAAGCAGCGCGGTTGCTCGTACGTCGAGAGAACGATCGAAACCTGCTCGTTCAATCGTCACCCAGGTGCAGCACCGCCAGAAAGGCCTCCTGAGGAATCTCTACGGTTCCGACCAGCTTCATTCGCTTCTTCCCCGCCTTTTGCTTTTCGAGCAGCTTGCGCTTGCGGGTGATGTCCCCGCCATAACACTTGGCGGTCACAGCCTTGCGGTGCGGCTTCACGTTCGTGCGGGCAATGACGTCGTTTCCGATCGCGGCCTGCAGCGAGACCGCGAATTGCTGCCGAGGGATCAGTTCCTTGAGCTTCCGCACCAGATCACGGCCATGCAGGAAGGCCTTGTCCTCGTGGATGATCACGCTGAACGCGTCCACCGGATCTCCGTTCACGAGGATGTCGAGGCGGACGAGCTGGTCCGGCCGCATCTCGATGAACTCGTAGTCGAGCCCCGCGTAGCCCCGCGTACCGCTCTTGAGGCGGTCGTAGAAGTCGAGCACGATCTCAGAGAGCGGCAGCTCGAAGTCTAATTCGACGCGTTGCGGATCCAGGTAGTTCATGCCCTTGAAGGTCCCCCGGCGCTCGTGACAGAGCTTCTGAACGTTGCCGATGTACTCGGATGGGCAGAGGATACGCGCGAGCACGATGGGTTCGGCAATCGACTCGATGCGTACGGGGTCGGGCAGCGCAGTCGGGCTCTCGACGTGCAATTCAGAGCCATCGGTGAGCGTGACGTAGTACTCCACATTCGGCACCGTCGTGATGAGTTCGACGCCGAACTCCCGATCGAGGCGTTCTTGCACGATCTCCATGTGGAGTAGCCCAAGGAACCCGCACCGGAAACCGAAGCCGAGGGCGATCGACGTTTCGGGCACGTATTGCAGCGAGGCGTCGTTGAGTCTCAGGCGCTCCAACGCTTCACGCAGATCCTCGTAGTCGTCCGCATCCGTCGGGTACAGGCCAGCGAACACCATCGGGCGAACCTCTTTATACCCCTGCAGCAACTCGTCCGCTCGGTTCTCAGCATCGAGAATCGTGTCTCCGACCTTCGTATCAGCGACCGCCCTGATTGTGGCAACGACGTACCCCACCTGTCCTGGCGTAAGCTCTGAGCGCGGCCAGCGGCCCAGGCGTAGGCTCCCGACCTCGGTGACATCATACTTCGCGTCGACAGTCCCGAACGTGATCTTCGTTCCGGCCTTGATGGTGCCGTCGACGACGCGAATGGAGGGCACTGCTCCGAGATACTTGTCGTAGTACGAGTCGAAGATCAGTGCACGCAGCGGGGCGTTGATGTCACCCTGCGGCGGCGGCACTCGTGCAACGACCGCCTCCAGGATTGCGTCGATGCCGACTCCTTCTTTCGCGCTCGCCAGGAGTACGGAGTCAGCTTCGACGCCCAGCAGGTCGACGACCTCGTCCCGCCGTCGCTCAGGTTCCGCTCCCGGCAGGTCGATCTTGTTGATAACCGGAATGATCTCCAAGTCGGCGTCGAGCGCCAGGAACAGGTTCGAGAGCGTCTGAGCCTGCACACCCTGGGTCGCGTCCACGACGAGAATCGCCCCTTCGCAAGCCGCCAGCGAGCGCGACACCTCGTAGGTGAAGTCCACGTGCCCCGGCGTGTCGATGAGGTTCAGCTCATACTCGTTCCCGTCTTCCGCCTCATACGCCATGCGAACCGCGTGCAGCTTGATGGTGATCCCACGCTCGCGCTCGAGCTCGTTGTCGTCCAACACCTGCTCGCGCATCTGGCGCGCATCGAGCGTTTGGGTGCCCTCGAGCAACCGGTCGGCCAACGTCGATTTGCCGTGGTCGATGTGCGCCACGATACAGAAATTCCGAATGCGATCCGTGTCCAAGAAGCAGCGCGTGAGTATAGAGGAGTGAGGCCCGGAGAGAGCCAAAGCTAATCGTGCGCGGACTGCCCTCGAAGTCCAAGAAGGCTGTACGGCTTTCGCCAACGTCCGCATTGATTGACGAGTCAGTGATAGAGGTTAGTGTTGAAGCACCCGCTGAGAGTTGATTCCACGCGGGCGCCCCCCCCCAACCGCGCCCCTCCCGAGAGACACCGACCGAGCAATACTCGTGTCGCCTTTCACGCCGTCTAAGGAGTGCCTCATGAACCGTTTTCGGATGGTGTCCACCGCCGTGGCCGGATGCCTCCTCTTCTCCGGGTGTGAAGTGCCCACCGATCCACCGATTCTGGAGCAGCGGTGGATCGTCCCCATCGAGGAGACCACGCTATCAGTGGACCAGTTGCTGCCAGCCGGGGTTTCGGTCTCCGGTAACAGCTTCAGTGTGAGCATGGATCCGTTCTCGACCGGCCAAACATTGGGCGCTGCGTGCGGCGCTTGCGCGGCCCTGAACGGCCTCACGGCGCCGGCCCCCGCGTTTTCGACCTCCTTCGACACGAGTGAGAACCTACCTGCCGATGTAACGGCTGCTACGATCTCGAACGCGTCCATTGAGATCCAGATCGCAAACGGCTTCTCCTTCGATCCCATCGCTGGTGGCGGGTCTCTTACGGTCACGATCTCAGACGGACCATCGGGCGCCGAGCTGGGGCAGATCATCGTCGACGGCGCCACGGAATCGTTGACCGCGGGCGCCACGCTGATGCGAACGATGTCGATTGGGTCGGCGAGCGTCGGTACAGCCTTCTTCGCATCAGTGGCAATCGTGTCCGTAGGTGGTCAGGTCGCGCTCATCGACACAAGCGATCAGGTCACGGTGACCGCCACCATCAGTTCGCTACTCGTGACCTCTGCGACCGTGAACGTTTCGAGCCAATCGGTCGAATTCGACCCTGAGCCGCTGGACGTCGAGAACATCGACACGCAACTGATCGACCGAATCCAGGTGGCCTCACTCCTCCTGGACATCGTGAACCCGTTCGGCATCTCGGTCGCGGGGACTATCAACATCGGTCCGACGTCGAAGACGCTAACCATCGGCTCTGGGGCGACGTCGAGCACCAGCATCAGCTACACGAACGCCGAACTGCGTATGTGGCTCGGTCAGCCAAATATCAACTTCTCGGGATCGGGGACTGCCAGCGGTGGATCGATCACGGTGAGTCCAGGCGATGAGATGACCATCCAAGTCACGCTCGACGCCACCATCCAAATCGGCTAGGAGAGAGACCATGCGCACGAATAGAATTTTTGCTTCGCTCGCCGTGGTGGCTCTGGCCGCCTGGGGAGTCATGCCAACGCCGGCGTCGGCCCAACTCGCCAACGCCAGCGCGTCCACCCTTGGCCTTTCCGGCAACAATACCGCCACCGTGCGCGGCTTTGGCGCGATCAGCGTCAACCCCGCCGGGCTTGCCATGCCGGGATCGGGCTTCAGCCTGACTTTCTTGCCGGTCCAAGTGCGCTCGGGACTGGACCCCATCGGCCTGAGTGACCTAGCGGACTTCGAGGGCATTCTGGTCCCGAACGCCACGAAACAGACTTGGCTGGACGAAATCACCGCTCAAGGCGGCCAGACGGGTACGGCTGGCATCGACCTGTCCGAATTCGCGCTGACGTTCGGCAACATCGGCCTGCAAGCGTCCACGGTCGTTTCCGCGGCCGTCAACCTGCCCCCGGGCACGATGGAAGCCTTGCTGTTTGGAAACGCCGGAAGAACGGGCTCGGCCACCAGCCTCAATCTCGCCGGTGCCTCCGTGGATGCTTTTGCCATGACGACCGCCGGCCTCAGCTTCGGAATCCCCCTCAGTAGCGCCACGGGCGACATGGCGCTGGGCGCCACGCTGAAGTACATGGTCGGCCACGCGCTCGCGATTGGGCGCGGCTCGGGAACGGTACAGGCAGATCCCATCAACGTGAACGCGAACTTCCCGATCGTGCACTCTTGCGACGTCGTGAATGGAACGGACTGTGACGACATCGATGCTGCCGCAGGCGGTCGGGGAATAGGCGTCGACCTCGGCTTCATGATGAAGCAAGACCGTTTTTCGATCGGTGTGTCCCTGACCAACGTGCTCAACACATTCGAATGGGACGTGGCGGAGCTGGCATACCGGCCGGGTTCAGCGTCGTTCGAGGTGGGTAGCAGCGACAGCAGCTTCGATCCAGAGGCCTACAGTGGCGCGCCCGCCGGACTGAAGAGCGCGGTCGCCGGACCTCATTTCAAGCCGTCCATCTCGGTCGGAGCGGCCTTGGACCTGTCCGATGATTTCACCATCTCGGGCGACCTGCACAATCGTTTCAGCGATGAAGGGATCGCGCTTTCGCCCAAATTCCACCTGGGTGCGGGCGCCGAGTTCCGAAGCCTAAAGATCCTGCACATCCGGGGTGGCGCTGCTGTGATCACCGACGGGGTACAGTACAGCGGCGGGGCGAGCCTCGTGCTCGGGCCACTCAACGTGTCAGCGGCGGCCGCAGTCCAAACCGGTGATCTCGGAGAAAACATACTGGCTCAGTTCGCGATCTCGTTCGGAAACCGCTAGGTCGAGTCAGCCGCCACGTCCGCCACGTCTCGGCGGGGGCTTCGGCCGGGCGCTCACAGTCGGGTGCCTCGCCGGAGCCGATCGCGTAGCGGGCCTGGACGTCGTCGGGCGCGCCCCGCTGGTCGCTGGCCGCGCGCGCGTGGTGGTCGGGCGTGCGCGCGTCGCGGTCGGCCTGGACCGGGTCGATGGCGCGCTGCGGGTCGGCATAGCAGACCCGCGACGACGCTGCTGGGTCTGAGGCTGAGCACGCGGGGGGCCCGATGGGCGGCTCGGAGCAACCACACGGGTCCTCCACCCTGACACCGCGGAACCGCGGGAGGTACTCGGCCGGAGATTCGGCCGCGATGCGTTCGTGCGGCCCGACGTTGCGCCGCGTGTCGTCTTAGCAGCCGGCCTGCGCTGTAGCGTGGGCCGGGACGGTGTCGCCAACCGCGGACTGGCCGAGCGGCTCGTACCGGGGCGCGCATTCGCGGGCTGCTCGGCCCGTCGGCTCGAGGTCCCGGGTCTAGAAGTCGCTGCGCGTGGGGTCGATCCCGACGAGTTCGTGTGTCGTGGCGACGCAGCGGACGGGGTCGCCGCTTCCGCCGTTCGCCGCGTCGCATTGGGGTTCGCCGCCGCCCTGCTCGGAGCTGAAGCGGGTCGGCGAGGGGCGGCACTCCGAATCCCCGCACTCGGAACCCGATTCTGCGGGCGCCTGGTCGGCGCCGCTGAGCTGGGTGTCGTCGCTACGCCCAACTCCTTGTACTGCGTTGCCCGACGCGGAAGTGGCGGCGCTTGGCGATACCGGACAAGCGGTGACCAGCCCTCGCCCGTTGCGCCCACGACGACCGTGTACCGGGGGCGATTTCGAAGAGGCCTCGGGAAGACGACGCGGGTGCCTGCGTAGCGATACGCCGGGTAGTAGTAGGGGTCGTCCCAAAGCACTACACGAAAATCGGTGCACGCATACGTGTACGGATTCCAATTCGTGTAGGGGCGCTGTCCATGGCAATCGTAGCGTAGGAAGCGCGGGTAGCTGTGGGATTCGCCCACGCTGTACTCGATGAAGTCCAGCGCATACGGAGCGACCTCCCAGTCGGGGATGAGCGCGGCCACGTAGGCGTCGATGGCAACATACGGGTCCTCATAGACCGTCTCTCCGACGCGGCCCAAATCCCACCGATCCTCGTCGGGCACGAAGTCCAAACGAGAAAAGTCCAGTGGGTGCTCAGCGGCGACGATGAAGTAGTAGCCCATCCCCGGATACTCGCCGACGACCCATCGCGCCGACTGTGAGAACAGTAGGCACTAGTCACGCCCGCCTCGAGTGACCTGCTCCGCTTCGGGATGCGCGGGGCGCACCAACGTGACTCGGCCGTCGGTATCGATTCTGAAGATCGCGGTATGCGCGTCGACCGACGTCCGGTAGTACACCCTCACTCGGTCGCCCCGCTGAAGCACAGGCTGATCCCCGCGGTCGAGCCACACGCGCGCCTCTAGCGGCGAGCCGTCCGCAGTGTCCTGTGCCTCTGCCGCCGTCCCGCCCAAAACAATCATCAGTCCAATCGTCAGCGCTCTTCGCATCCTGAATCCCCCTCCTCTGGCCCAGCAAGGGGGCAACAGCCATGCCACGCGGCGGAACCGCTTCATTGCTGGTACCTGGAGTCGTTCACGTCCACAGCCGAGGACACCGCGGCGGCGCGGGAGGACAGGGTGTGGACATGCTTCGCGCCCGTTGAGCGGTTCTGGGCCCGCCGGTAGCTTTCCTGGCTCTATGGACAAACAACGCACTGCTTCGCCGACCCGGCGCCCCGATCTGCTCGATCCGGCGACGCTATCACAGCTCGGTGGTATCGAATTCATCGCGCGTGAGGTCGTGGAAGGCTTTTTGATGGGTCTGCACCGCTCACCCCACCGGGGATTCTCGGCGGAGTTCGCCGAGCTACGTGCATACCAGGCCGGGGACGATCTCCGCTACATCGACTGGCGCATGTACGGCCGCTCGGATCGCTTCTTCGTCAAGCAGTTCGAGCAAGAGACCAATCTCCGCGCCCACCTGCTGCTGGACGTCAGCGAGTCGATGGGGTGGAGCTCGGACCCGGGAGTGCAGCCCACCAAGCTGTGGTACGCCAAGCACCTGGCTGCCTCGCTAGCGCTCATCCTTTTGCGCCAGGGCGACTCCGTGGGCCTTTTGGCGTTTCACGACACAATCGTGGACCGAGTTCAAGCGCGGGGCGGACGACGGCAGTGGAGTGAGCTCGCGCGCCGGCTGACGGCTCTTCAGGCGACGGGTGGCACCTCGGCCGAAGGCGCGTTGCGGGACCTGGCAGTGCGCCTTCGTCGCGCCGGCCTCGTAGTCCTGCTCTCGGATCTACTCGTCAACACGGATGAAACCCTGACCGCGCTCAAGTTCCTGAGGCATCACGGACACGAGGTGCTGGTCTTTCATCTGCTGGATCCCGGGGAGCGGGAGCTACCCGCAGCCTCGGAGGCGCGCTTCTACGATCCGGAGACCAACGACGAACTGCTGGTCAGTGTGGCGGACATTCGGGTCGAGTACCGGGAGGCCGTAGCCGACGCCCTCGAGGAGTGGAAGCGGAAACTGCAGCCGCATGGCATCGACTACCAAGTGATCGATACCGACCAGCCGCTCTCGTTGGCTCTGCGCGCCTATCTGCGCAAGCGGGAGCGCCTCGGGTGACGCTTCGCATCGAGCTCTACTGATGGGGGCTCTGAGTCCGCTATTCCTCGTAGCCGCGCTCACGGTCGGCGTGCCCATCTACCTCCACTTATTCCATCGGCACGAGACACGACGGCAGAGCTTCCCAGCGCTTCGCTACCTCGAGCGCACGGAGCGAGAGCATGCCCGCCAGATCAGGCTTCGTCAGCTGATCCTGCTGCTCATGCGCGTCACCGTCCTTGTGCTGCTGGTCGGCTCCGGCGCTCGCCTCTTTTTCAACGGCCGTGGCTCCGCGCACCCGGCGACCGCCGTGGTCATCGTGATCGACAACTCCATGAGCAGCGGCCTAGTGGTCGGAGAGGTCCGCGTTCTCGATCGCCTCAAAGAGCTCGCCCGCCAGACCCTCGAGGGCGCCTCCGACGAGGATCTGTTCTGGGTCATTCGTGCCGGCGAACCATGGCTACCCGCGCTACCGGCGTCGGCCGCACAGGCCAGAGAGGCGGTCGACGCGATCGAAGCCAGCGACGCCGCCGGTGACTTGACCGCCTCGCTCGAGCGGGCGGCGGAACTGTTGCGGACCGCCGAACTGGAACGCCGAGAAATTCATCTGCTCTCCGATCTCCAACGCACTGCCTTTCAACCGGCTCAGGAGGCCCCCGCCGGGACGCTACCGGTAGTGGCCTGGGTCTCGAGCACGTCTTCGACGCCCAACCACGCCCTGAGTGGAGCCCTGGTGGGAGGTGGTTTACCGCCGCTGGAAGGCCAGCGGACCACGGTGGTCGTGACCGCGCTCGAAACTGGCGACACCACGCGGCTACCCCTTAGGGTGCTCGTCAACGAGCGCATCCGGGGTGCCACAACCGTCCCGCAAGGTTCGGCCACGTCGGTCGTGCTGCCGCCCACCACTGCCGGCTGGGTCCGTGGCTACGCCGACACCGACCCCGACGCCCTGCGGGCCGACGATCGTCGCTACTTCGCCTATCGTTCGCGCCCCGCGCCGTTGCTCGCGTCAACGCGTGACGTAGGCATGTTCATAAGCGAAGCCGTCACCGTGCTGGCGTCTGCGAATCGGGTCGTACGTAGCTCGGCCGCCACCGCGGAACTGCTCATCTCGGCCGGTGGCGACAATCTGGATCAACTCGGCGCAACGGGCGCGGCGCTGATCGTACCCGCAGCGGACCCCACGCTGCTTCCGGCGCTCAATCGCCGTCTGGCGGACGCCGGCATCCCCTGGCGGTATGAGGTGCGCGCGCTTTCGGGCGGCGCCGAGCTGCAAGGACGCACGCTTCCGGCACCGCTCGAGGGCGTCCGAGTCGAGGCGTGGTACCGCATGACGCTCGCCTCCGCCCCCACCACGCCGACGAGAACCCTGGCAGAGGTGAATACCGACCCGTGGGCTGTTGAGGGCACATCAGCGTTCGGCCGCCGCTACCTACTGCTCGCCTCGTCACTCGATGCGCCGTCCACAACGCTGCCGGTATCGACTGGGATGCTGCGCTTCATCGACTGGGCGGCGAGCGCCTGGGCTGGTCGGGCAGGCTTGGAAGGTGAGCTGCTGGCAGGTGCGCACTTGCCTGCGCCTTTGGGAGCCACAAAAGTGCGCTTCCCGTCTGGCGAAGATTATGAAATCGACGGCACGCGCACGGTCCGTGGCACTGGCAAGGCCGGTTTCTACACTTTTCTCGCTTCGGATACGACGGTGTCGGTGGTCGCGCTGAACACACCGGTGAATGAGTCTGGCCTGGCGCGTGTTTCGGAGGACGATCTCCCAGCCCTGATCGGATCTGGCGTAGTCTCGGTCGAGCGAGAAGAGGACTGGGCCCGTACCGTCTTCCGGACACGTCAGGGCCCCGAGCTCTGGTGGCCGCTGCTTCTGGCGGCGGCCCTGCTGATGGCGATCGAAGCGCTGTTGGCCGCCGCAGGTCGGGTAAAGATACCTGCCAAGACGCGACCGAAGGCCGCGCGCAGCACGGTGCCGAATGCCGCGGCCTGACCCGATCCTCGATGCGGTCGCTTCGTGCCCTACGGTCGAAGCACTCACCACGGGCCTCCCGACGTCAGGTACCGTAGCTCAGGTCGGCGGAGTCATCGGTTCGCTCGGGCCTCTGGTAGTCGCAGCACTCCACCGAGCGAATCGAGAGCGTGTGTTCGTCGCTTTGGCTCCCACACCTCTGGACGCAATCGCGGCGGAGGCTGACCTCGAGACCGTGCTGGGGGGGGCCGGTGCTTCTCACTTGTATCCGCAGAAGGAAGCACTGCCCTACGAAGAGTCGGAGCCGCATCTCGAAATCGGGGGCCTCAGGGTCGAGGCGGTACAGGCGCTGTTCTCCGGCCGCACCCAGATCCTGGTCACGACCCCGCGTGCCCTCCAAGAGCGGGTCCCTATTCCGGAACGACTCGCCGAGCTGAGGCGGACGTTTCGCGCGGGTGACCAGGTGGTCTTCTCGGAACTGCCCGGGTACCTCGAGGCGCAGGGTTTCGAGAAAGTGGCCCTAGTCGAGGCGGTAGGCCAGTTCGCTGTGAGAGGTGGCATCCTCGACATTTTCTCAGTCGCGGCAGGGGACCCGGTGCGAATCGAGTTCTGGGGCGACGAGATCGAGTCGATCCGCAGCTTCGACATCCTGGACCAGCGTTCGACGGGAGAACTGGCGGAGACGCACGTGCTGCCCGTCGACTTTCGCAGAAATGAAGAGAACTCGGAACGCACGGTTGCCAGATCCCTGCTCGAGTTGCTGCCCTCCGACGCAATCATCGTTCGTCTCGGCACATGGGAGATCCTGGAGGACGTGCGACGCACGTGGACACGTGTCTCGACGTTGTACGAAGAGCTCGTCCATTCGGGCGCAACTCCGCTGCTGCCCTCCTCACTCTTCCTGGAACCCGAAGAATTCGCTCAACGGATAGCTCGCTTTCCCAGACTCGAACTGGACAAGGCGCCCGGACCCGGCGCAAGCCTTCCGGCAAAAGCGCCACCGGCGATCGACCGCGATATGGCGAAGCTGGAGGCGTATCTACGGGAGGGCAGCGCCACCGGCCACGATACCCTTCTGCTCTGCGACAACGATGGCCAACTCCAGCGGCTTGAGGAGATCCTCGGCGGTGCCCGGCGGCTCCCGCCGGGCACGCGCATCGGCCTCGGGTCGCTATCGACCGGGTTCGAGCTCGCCTGTGGCGCCGCACCGCTGCGAGTGCTCAACGACCACGAGATCTTTCGCCGAACGCGCCGGGTCCGCCGCAGCCGCCGCTTCAGAGGAGCCGTAGCGCTGGAGAGCCTCTCGCAGCTGACCCCCGGGGACTACGTGGTCCACATGGATCACGGCGTGGGGCGCTTCGTCGGTCTGGAGCATCTGGAGATCGCTGGAGAGGAGATCGAGGCGTTGACCATCGAGTACGGCGGCGGCGAGCTGCTTCGGCTTCCGGTCTACCGGCTCGATCTGATCGAGCGCTGGGTCGGTGCATCCGACGACTCCAAGCCGCCGGGCCTCCACCGCATCGGCGGCAAGCGCTGGAAGAGCCAAAAGAAGAAGACGGAGCAGGTCATCGAGGCCATGACCGTGGAGTTGCTCGAGCTCTACGCGCGCCGGGAAGCCGCAACGGGCTTCGCGTTCTCGAAGGACACGCGTTGGCAGATGGAGATGGAATCCTCGTTCCTCTTCGAGGATACTCCGGATCAACGCCAGGCCAGCGAAGACGTGAAGCGCGACATGGAGTCCACGCGACCCATGGACCGCCTCATCTGCGGAGACGTCGGTTACGGCAAGACCGAAGTCGCGATCCGGGCGGCCTTCAAAGCGATCCAGGACGGGAAGCAGGTCGCAGTACTGGCGCCCACGACGATCCTGGTCGAGCAGCACCGGCACACCTTCCAGGAGCGCCTGGCGGACTATCCGGTGCGCGTCGGGGCGCTGAGCCGATTCCGCTCGCCCAAGGAACAGAAGGAGATCCTCGCTCAAGTCGCCACTGGTGAGGTCGACATCATCGTCGGGACCCATCGCTTGCTCTCTGATGACGTCGTAATGAAGGACCTCGGGCTGCTCATCATCGACGAAGAGCAACGCTTCGGCGTCAAGCACAAGGAGCGCCTCAAGAGACTGCGCGCATCGATCGACGTGCTCGCGCTGTCGGCCACCCCGATTCCCCGCACGCTCTACCTTTCGCTCTCGGGGATCCGCGACATGTCACTCATCCGCACGCCGCCGCGCGACCGCATGCCGATCTTCACCAACGTTCTTCCTTGGACGGATCAACTGCTGTCCGAAGCGCTGCACCGCGAGCTCGACCGCGGGGGGCAGACGTTCTTCCTCCACAACCGCGTCGATACGATCTACACCGTCGCAGAGGACGTAAGAGCGCTCGCACCCGAGGCGCGAATGGAAGTCGCGCACGGTCAGATGAGCGCAAGGGAACTGGACAACGTGATGCGGGCTTTCGTCGACGGAGAGATCGACGTACTCGTCTGCTCGTCGATCATCGAGAACGGTCTCGACGTACCCAACGCTAATACACTCATCGTCGATCGCGCGGACCGCTTCGGCCTCTCCCAGTTGTACCAGATCCGCGGAAGGGTTGGGCGCTCTCACCGACGGGCGTACTGCTACCTCTTGGTCCCGGACCCGGTAGCCGAGGACGCAGAGCGACGACTGCGCGTACTCGAGCACTACACCGAGCTCGGCTCGGGCTATTCGGTGGCGCTGCGCGACCTCGAGCTTCGTGGGGCGGGCAACCTGCTCGGCGCCGATCAATCAGGTTTCGCGCAGCATGTCGGACTCGATGCGTATATGCGGCTCGTCAAGAGGACGGTCGATCGACTTCAGAAGGGTGAGCAGCAGCCGGAGTGGCCCGATCCCGACGTCTCATTGGCGGGACCCGCGTACTTACCGGAGGGGTACGTTTCCGACCCGGGTCAGAAACTTCATCTTTACCGACGGCTCTCGCGCGTCGAGGGGCGGACGCAGGTGGAGTCGCTGCGGATCGAGTTGCTGGATCGTTTCGGATCGCTCCCTGTTGAAGTCGAGAGCCTGCTCGACGCTGCCGTGCTCCGAGTGTTGGGAAGGAGCTTGGGGGTTGATCGTATCCTTGTACGGGAGGACTCTGCGCGAGTAACGTTCAGGCCGGGCTTCGTGCCCCGCATGGCGGTGCTCGAGGGTCCTTTAAGGCAGAGACAGACCGAAGTCGAGATACGTCGTCTGGAGCCCCTTTCGATCGTGCTTCATCAAGTTGGAATGGACCCCGTTCTGGAGACGCTGATGGTGGCGCTCGAGGCCCTTCGCTCAGCCCACTCGGCTGCCGCATGATTTGGTGCTAGGAGAATCGATTCTATGAAAATGCGTTGGACGCTCGGTATGGTGGCGCTCCTCATGTCGGGCGCAGTCGCATGTAGCGACGCCGGCTCGAACGATGGGCTCGTGGCGCGCGTCGGAGACTATCAACTGACGGTAGCGGACGTCGCCGAACTCATGGTCAACGAGGAGCGACTTCCGGCACAAGTCACGGTCATCCGGCAAGTCGCCGATCTTTGGATCCAGTACACACTTCTCGGTGCGGCTGTGTGGCAGGACACCGCACTCAGCTCCATCGAGTTCGAGGCACTGGTCCGCCAACAGCTGGATCAACTAATGATCTTCGAGCTCCGCGATTCGGTCGTCCAGATCGACACGGTGATCGCCGATGACGAGCTCCAAGAACTCTATGCGGCTGAGGACCCCGCACTCGAGATGCGGGCGCGTCACATTTTGATGCAGTACCCGCCCAGCGCATCCGATGCGGAACGCGGCGGAGCCCGCATACAACTCCAGAGAATCCGCGACCGGATCGTGGCCGGTGAATCGTTCGAGTCGCTCGCTGAGCAGTTCAGCCAGGATCGGGGCTCGGCGGCTTTTGGTGGGGATCTCGGCTTTTTCGGTCGTGGCGACATGACGGCGGCCTTCGAGCAAGCGGTGCTCGCGCTAGAGCCCGGTGAGCTGAGCGGCCTCGTCGAGACCCAGTACGGTCTCCACCTCATCCGACTCGAGCAAAGGCGCATCCAAAACTTCGACGAGATCGCCCCGGGCTTTCGTGAGCGCGTCCTGACCGAGCGCTTCCTGCGCGCCGAATCCACATACATCGCCGACGTCGAAACGCGAGCGCAGGCCGAGCCGTTGGCGGGAGCGTTCGAGGTGCTGCGAGAGCTCGCACGCAACCCTGGGACCAGGCTGAGCAGGCGAGCCGGAGCCCGTGCACTCTTCGAGTACGTTGGCGGAGACCTCACCGTGCGTGAGGTCCAGCTCGTGCTGCAGAGCCAGAATGCCGAATTCCGGGAGGAAGTCGTCGCCGGAGACGAGGAGCGGCTCGACGGGTTCCTGCGTGGCATGGTGCAACGCAAAGTGCTCGCGGCGGAGGCAAATGCGGCGGGGTTCGGCGTCTCAGTGGAACGTGTCGATTCGATGATCGCCGACGCTCGAGTACAACTCCGTGGCGCGGCCCAAGTATTGGGATTGCTGTCGCTGGATCGGGCGCCCGGCGAGGATCTGGACCAGGCCATCGCGCGCTCGGTCCTAGAGGCGGTGGGCAAGGTGCTGACAGGTGCGACCGAGATGGTCCGGCTCGGAGGAATCCAATACCAGCTCGCCGAGGGCTCGTCCGCGGCGGTCTTCGACCGCGGTGTTGGCGAGGCAATCCTCCGGATCGGGCAACTGCGCATGAACCGCAGCCCATCCCTATTGGAGGAGGCTGCCGACACGGTGAGCCTCAGTGCCGACACCGCGTCATCGGGACGCTGAAGGAAACCCTGACTCTCCATCGGTTTACGACGTAACATGCCGAAAAAACTGATTCCCTTCGTCTTTGGGCTGGCCCTGCTTCCGGGGCTCGCCTCCGCGCAGTTGGCGACCGACGACGATATCGTCGACCGCGTGGTCGCGGTGGTTGGCGACTCGGTCGTCCTCCAGTCACAAGTGATGGAGGGGGTTCAGCGCATCATGCTCACGCAAAACGCTCAGCTTCCGGAGCCGGGGCCCGAACTCGAGCGCTTGATGAGCGACATGCTAGAACAGCTCGTGAGCACTGTTCTGATTTCTCAGGAGGCGGCACGCGATTCACTTATCGAAGTAGACGAAGTCCTGATCGAGGAACGAGTTACCGAGCAGATCGATCAGGTGACGGAGCAGGTGGGGGGGCAAACTGCTCTGCGACAGTCGCTTACCGGCATGGGCCTCACGCTCGCCGAGTATCGCGACATGCGCCGCAGTGAAATCCGTCAGGAGCAGGTCCAGCAGATGTTCATGCAGTCACGGCTGCGGAACGCGCCGCCAATCGAGCTGACAGAAGACGAACTGCTCGCTTCGTTCCAGGCGGCGAGAGCACAACTCGAGCAGCGCCCGAAGCTGGTGACCTTCGATCAAGTGGTGATGATGCCGACGCCCTCCGAAGCCTCGGTCGACACAGCGCGCACCCAGCTCGAAGCACTGCTTACGCAGGTCCGAGAGGGAGCCGATTTCGCCGAATTGGCCACCGAACACTCTGACGATCCCAGCGGGGCCGCGGCCGGCGGTGACCTCGGGTGGTTCCGCCGCGGCAGCATGGTCAGGGAATTCGAAGAAGCGGCGTTCGCGCTCTTCGAGGGGGAAGTGAGCGACATCGTCGAGACCCAATACGGACTGCACATAATCAAGGTCGACCGCCGCCGCATCGGCGAGCGCAGGGCCCGACACATCCTGCTCATTCCCCAGGTGACCGAGACCGACCTCCAGCGCATGCGTGACATCGCGGCGGAGGTGCTCGCACAGGTGCAGAGCGGAGCCGACATCGAACCATTGGTCGAACAGTATGCCGATCCCGAGGCACCCGATTCGGTGACGATCGAGTTGGAGGGAATCCCTTCCCTTCCGCCTGGTTACGAGGCGATCGCTGCCGCATCGGCCGGCGACGTAATAGGCCCGATCGAATACGACACGGGACAGGGCACCAAACGGATCTCCGTGGTCAGGGTGACCGACGTGCGGGAAGCCGGGGCGTATACGTTCGAGGACCTCAGAGGCCAGCTTGCGGATCGACTGCGACAACAGAAGCAGATCGCGGGAATCCTCAAGGCCCTACGTGCCAAAACGCATATCGAAATCCGACAATAACGCGAAGCGGATGCGGACTCGCATCGCGGTCACACTCGGAGATCCCCGCGGCATCGGGCCGGAAGTGGCCTTCCAAGCAGTGGCGGGAGAGCTGCCACCGGGCGTCGACCTTACGTTCTTTGGAAGCGACGCCCTCGGGCCTCAGGTCCCCGCTGGTTGTGACTTCGTGTCGGTCGGCGGGTTCGACGGTAGTGAGCAAGACGCCGGCAACGTGTCGGTACTCGCGATCCAACGCGCGGTCGAGAGCGCTATGCGGGGAGAGTATCGGGCGCTGGTGACCGCGCCGGTCTCCAAGCCCGCGTTGCGCGCGGCGGGGCGCGACGTGCCGGGGCAAACCGAGCTGCTGCAACAACTCACCGGGTGTGAGAGCGTAGGAATGCTGATGGCCGCCGAAAGGACTCGGCTGGGGCCGCCGCTTCGCGTTCTGCTCGCGACGACCCACTACGCGCTGCGCGATGTGCCCGAAATGGTCACAACGGACCTACTTGCGGACCAGGCTGAGTTGCTTTGCGCGGCCCTCCGGCGGGACTGGAAGATCGATAAGCCTCGGCTGGCCCTCTGCGCACTCAACCCCCACGCATCCGATGGAGGCCTATTCGGAGACGAAGAAGCGAGAGTGTTCGAGCCGGCTGTCCAACGCGCTGAGTCAGCCGGCGTCGATCTCTCTGGTCCGCATCCCGCCGACACCGTCTTCCAGCGGGCATTGGCCGGACACTTCGACGCAGTCATCGCGCCGTATCATGACGTGGGCATGGCAGCGTTCAAGACAGTGTCATTCGGGGGAGGAGTCAACGTGACGCTGGGGCTCCCCTTCGTGCGCACTTCCCCAGACCACGGTACCGCCTTCGACATCGCCGGCACGGGGCGTGCAGACGCATCGTCCATGCGCGAGGCACTCCGCCTAGCGCAACAACTCTCGTCCGCCCGCTTTGACACGGATTCTGTCGATGTCTAACCTTTCGTCCCGGAATGACGCTTCCTCCGCAAACCACCGAGGCGCCACGATCCGGTGATCAAACTCACGAACGTATCCAAAGAGTATGCGAAGGGCGGCTTTGCGCTTCGCGACGTCTCGCTACACGTGAAGAAGGGCGAGTTCGTGTTCCTCACAGGACACTCCGGGTCGGGAAAGTCCACGACGATGCGGCTTAGCCACATGGCCGAGCGACCCACCAGTGGGGAAGTACGGGTTACCGGATACACCTCGGACCGCATCACTCAACGAGCCCTGTGGAAGATCCGGCGCCGCGTCGGCTTCGTCTTCCAAGACTTTCGCCTGCTTCCCGGTCGCACGGCCCTGGAGAACGTCTCCTTCGTGCTGGAGGTAACCGGCACCCCACGAAAGGACATCGTGCCGCGCGCCCAGAGACTGCTGACAAGAGTCGGCCTCACTCCGAAGGCCGGCTCACTCGTGCACGAGCTCTCTGGTGGAGAGCAGCAACGCGTCGCGATCGCGCGAGCTTTGGCCAACAGTCCATACGTCCTACTCGCGGATGAGCCGACGGGGAACTTGGACGACCGCGCTACACGCGGCGTGATGGACCTCTTCTGGGACATCAACGCGAACGGCATGGCAGTACTCATGGCGACGCATGACCTAGAGCTCGTACGTCGCTACACCAAGGCGCGCGTGCTCGAGCTCGACAACGGCCGGCTCGTTTACGACTCGGCAGCCGCGTAGGGCGGCCGCGTGTACGCGATAAGAGAGGCGCTGGCGGCGTTTCGACGCGCTCCCGTCCTCACGGGTCTCGCGTCGGCCATGGTCGGGCTCGCGCTCTACGTCATAGGACTCCTCGGCCTCACGACCTACAACCTCCAGCAGGCCCTGAGCACGATCGAGGACCGCGTACAGATCGCGGTGTATCTGCGCGATGACGCGCGGCAGAGTGAGATCAACCTCGCTCAGGCCGAGCTGGGTGAGATTCCCGAAGTGCGAGCCGTGCGCTTCATCTCGAAGCGAGAGGCGCTCGAGCTCGCGCGCGAGGAGTTGCCGGAATTCAGCGAACTCTTCAGCGACCTCGAGGTCAACCCACTGCCTCAATCTCTGGAAGTGGAACTAATCCCCGGGGAGCGCAGCCAGGAAGTCGTGGAGAGGATCTCGGCGGCCGCCCTGCGCTACCCGTTCGTCGAGGACGCCCGATACGGCCGCGAGTGGGTGGACCGGCTGTTCGCGCTGCGTCGCATCGGCGCAGCGACCACATTCGCCATGGGCTCCGCATTCGCCGTGGTCGCCGCGCTCATCATCGGGACCGCGCTGCGCATCGCGATCTTCGCCCGCCGCGAGGAGATCTATGTGATGCGCCTGGTTGGAGCCACCAACGGATTCATCCGCCGACCGTTCCTGCTCGAGGGAGCCCTCTCGGGACTCCTCGGTGGTGGGCTCGCCTGGCTGATGACCTGGGCCACCTACCGCGGGGTGTACGCATTCCTGTTCCAGCTGGCATGGATCCCCCCGACGTGGATCTTCGCTGGTCTGGCCTCGGGCGCGTTCTTTGGCGCCATCGCGAGCGCGCTCGCGATCGGCCGGCACCTCCGCCAGGTGTAACGATGCGCTGCACCCGGACGGTCGTCGCCGGCTTCATTGCGGTCAGCGCGCTCGCATGCATGGCGGGGGCGCTCGCGGGTCAGACCGACCTGCGCCGCGAGATCCTCGAGAGCCAACGCCGCGTCGAACAGATCCGGGCCGAACGAAGCAGGCTCGAGGGCGAGATCGGCGACGTGCGCAAGCGGGTGAGGGACGCGTCAGAAGATCTCGCCAATGTCGAGCGCCGACTCTCCGCGTCGCGCTCAGTGTTGGCAGAAATTCAGTTTCAGTCGGACGCGGTCACCCAGTCGATCCAGGAGACCACGCGTGAGCTGGTGCAGGCACACGAGAAGCTCGCAGAGAATGAAGCCGTGCTCAACCGACGCCTGAGGGACATCTACAAGATGGGCCCATTGCACACTGTCGGAGTTCTTTTGGGCGCATCTTCGTTCACTGATCTGCTCAACAGGTATCGCTACCTGCAGCGAATCGCATCGTTCGACCGCTCGCTCGTCAGCCGAGTCGAAACGATCGAGGGCGAGCTCGTGGAGCGCAACGACGACCTGAGGCAGCGCATGGCTGAGCTCGGGAGCCTCCGCCAAAATCGACTCTCGGAGGTCGCCCAGCTTCGTTCGGTCGAGTCCGAGCGTCAGACGGCGCTGGCCGAGTTTCGTAGCCGTGAGCGCCAGACAGCGAGCCGGCTGGAGGAGCTCGACGCGGATGAAGGCCGCATGACGCAACTCATCGGCGATCTGGAGACCCGGCGCCGAGAGATAGAGGCGCGCACCGCAACAGCACGCGCCGATGCTTCGCTCTCAGCGGACGACGCCGGCTCCCTTGACTGGCCCCTCGACGGCGAGGTGATCTATCGCTTCGGCCGTGAACGACGTCCGAACGGGACCGTGCTACGATGGAACGGCATCGGGATCTCCGCTTCCCCCGGGAGCCCGGTCACGGCAGTACGGGCCGGAACGGTCGTTCTCGCAGGCCCGTTCGAAGGCTACGGGCCTACGGTGGTGCTGAGCCATGGAGATGGCTTCTATACCCTGTACCTGTATCTGGAAGAGACCGGCGTAGTCGAGGGACGCACTGTCTCGATCGGGCAGGTCGTGGGGACCGTGGGCGGGACTGATACACCGGAGGGCCCGCACATCGAGTTCCAGGTACGCGCTCCGGTGAACGGTGGCTCTCCGCAGGCGCAGGACCCGTTGCAGTGGCTGAGCGCCCGAGAGAACGAGTGAAACTTCATCCGGTTGTGGGACACCAGGACCTGCTGCAGGCACTCGCGGCCGCTTACGCCCGCGGCTCATTGCCGTCCACACTGCTGCTTCACGGACCGAAGGGCGTGGGTAAGCAGCGCGTCGCGCTATGGCTGGGCCAACTCTTGGCATGTGAGGCGCCCTCCCCCGCTGGGCCGTGCGCGCTGTGCCCAAGCTGCCGTATGGCGCTGGGCGTCGAACACCCCGACCTGCACTGGTACTTCCCGCTCGCCCGACCCAAGGGCGTGAGCGGGGAGCGTCTGGTCGGAGCGCTCGAGGACGCGAGAGCGAAAGCTTTGGCGGAGCGACGCTCCGAACCCATTCGCGCGAGCTACGACGACGAGTTGCGCGGACTCTATCTCGGCGTGGTGCAGAACATCCGGAGCCGCGCCTATCTACGCCCGACCATGGCCAACGGCCAGATCTTCATCGTCGGGGACGCGGAGATGCTCGTCTCTCAAGAAGCGAGTCAGGAGGCCGCAAACGCGCTGCTCAAGCTGCTCGAAGAACCCCCTGGGGCGTCTCGATTCATCCTCACGTCGAGTGAACCGGGCCGCCTCCTGCCGACGATCCGGTCTCGCACCGTGTCCATCCATCTCACGCCTGTGCCCGTGGCCGATGTCGAGGCGTTTCTGGTCGACGGCGTTTCGGCAGACCCGAACGAGGCGGCTTGGGCCGCTGCGCTCTCCCAGGGCGCGATCGGACGTGCCCTCGGCTTCCTTTCTGACGGGGACGCGAAGGGCCCTCTCGAGGCGCTGAGGCGCAAAGCCTACGTGCTGGTGGATGCGGCTCTCTCGGATTCCCCTGTAACCGGCCACTCCGTCGCGCTCTCATACTCGCCGGCAGGGGCAAGGAAGCTCATGGACCTCTTTGCATTCGTCGAGGAGTGGCTCAGGGATCTCGGGGCGGTCGCATCTGGTGCCGGCGACGCGGTTTTCAACCACGACGCGCGTCGGCGACTGACCGAGATCGTCAGCCGCTCTGGAATCACTGCCAATGACCTGGCGCTCGCAATCTCGGCAGTCGAAGAAGCAAGGGAGCTCGCGCGTGGGAATGTGAACCCCCAGCTTGTGATCAGCGGCCTGATCCGGAGCATTCGGAGTCGGGTGGTGGACGGGCCTCTAATGGAGATGACTCCATGACCGACAGCGCCGAGGGGCTGACGCATCTGGACGATGAAGGCCGCGCCCGCATGGTCGACGTTTCCCAGAAGGCAGTGACCGATCGCCGTGCGACCGCGACCGGACATATCGTCATGGATGCGGCTACGCTCGCGCGGATCGTGGCGGGTGACGTGCCCAAAGGCAGCGTCGTGCAAGTCGCTGAACTCGCGGGAGTGCTCGCGGGCAAGAAAACCTCGGACCTGATTCCGCTCTGCCACCAGCTGCCCGGGGCAAACATCACCGTGCGTCTCGAGCCTAACGAGAAGCTGCCGGGCATCGTCGCGCACGCCGAAGCCATCATCGCGGGGCAGACGGGCGTCGAGATGGAGGCGCTGACTGCGGTCAGCGTGGCACTGCTTACCGTCTACGACATGGTGAAAGCGGTCGACCGGGGCATGCGGATTGGTGGCATCGCCCTGCTGAGCAAAGAGGGCGGCGCGTCCGGAAGTTGGCTGCGAGACTCTGGGGAGTCGGGCGAGTAGGTCTCAGCTCGCCGGCGCGGAGCCTCTTCGTGCGCTCGGCGACACCGGTACAGTGATCAAAGCCCCGATGCGCAACCGCCGTGGCCGAACGAGGGGATTGGCGGCCCTGAGATCGGCGAGCGGGACGCCGTACTCGCGCGCGATGTGGCCCAGCGTCTCACCAGCGGATACCTGATGCTCGAGGAAACTCACGCGCTCATCGCGCGGAATGCGTGCGTAGTTCCTCTGAAACGTGGACCCCATCCCAGCCGGTACCCTCACCAACACGCGCCGGCCCGGTGGCGTCATTCCACGCACGTACTCGGGGTTGAGCCGTGCGATCTCGCTCTCCGTGCTCTCAGCGGCGCGCGCCACCACGTCGAGCGTGGTCGCGTCGGGGATCATCACCTGTTCGAAGTCGAAGCCGCCGCTCTCGACCGCTGTATACCCGTGGGACGCCGGCGAGCCCGCCACTACGATCGCTCCCAGCAGCTTCGGCACGAAGTCCTGCGTCTCTTTCGGAAGATGGCGCCGAAGCGCCCAATAGAGGCTGTCGGAGCCCGGAGCTAGCGGAGCATACCGTCGCAGGACCCGCTCGACGCGCGCTGGGCCGGAGTTGTACGCGGCCAGCGCAAGGAACCACGAGCCGAAGTCCTGGCGCAATGTGGCGAGGAAACGCACCGCCGCCGCCGTCGACTTGTACGGGTCGCGGCGCTCATCGACGAGCGGGTTGATCTCCATGCCGAAGCCACGCGCTGTGGGCGCCATGAACTGCCAGAGGCCGACGGCGCTCGCGACGCTCACCGCGCCGGGGCTGTACCCGCTCTCGATCACGGGCAGGTAGCGCAGCGACGGCGGCAGATCTCGGGCTGCGAGCGCAGAGTCCACGGTCTCTTCAAACCACGCCATGCGCTCGAGGTAGCTCGGGAACCAGCGCGACGACCTCGTCCGCCAGAACTCGATCCACTCGTCGACCTCCGCACAAAACTCAGGGTTTCGCAACATCGGAGAGCTGAGGATCTCGTCATCGAGTCCCGTCAGGTCCGGTGGAACGAGAAAGTCGGTTACCGGCAGGGTCCGCAGCACCGGCGCATCGACGACGATGAATACGTCATCAGGCGCGGATGGCGGCCCCACCAGGGACGCCCCTCCGACGCAACTGCCCGCGATGCCCCCAACGAGACATCCGAGCAGGCCAATGCAAAAACCGCCGTTCCGCTTCATGGGTAAAGCTCTGTCACACAGGCGGAATGAGGCCAGACAACGCCTACTACTACATGTGATAGTTGGGCGCTTCCCGCGTAATCGTCACGTCGTGGGGATGCGACTCACGCAGGCCGCCGGTCGTGATGCGGTTGAAGCGAGCCGTGCGCAGCTCTTCCAACGACGCGGCTCCGCAGTATCCCATACCGCTGCGTAGACCGCCGACGAGCTGATAGATCGTGTCCGAGACGGGCCCCTTGTACGGTACCCGGGCCTCGATGCCCTCGGGCACCAGCTTGGCCGCGCTGGTCTCGCCCTCCTGGAAATAGCGGTCGGCGGAGCCCTCTTCCATCGCGGACAACGAGCCCATGCCGCGCACAGTCTTGAAGCGGCGACCCTCGAGCAGGAAGCTCTCCCCGGGCGACTCATCGGTGCCGGCGAACATCGAGCCCATCATCACCGAATGTGCACCGGCAGCGAGCGCCTTCACGACATCGCCCGAGTACCGGATGCCACCGTCGGCGATAATGGGTACGGATCCCTCGACGCCGTCTACCGCGTCCATGATGGCCGTGAGCTGCGGGAGGCCCACGCCCGTCACGACTCGCGTGGTGCAGATCGATCCGGGGCCGACACCAACCTTCACGGCGTCGACGCCTCGCTCGACCAAGGCCTGAGCACCCTCCACTGTCCCGACGTTGCCGCCCACGAGCTGGATGTCGGGAAAGCGCTCGCGGACACGAGAGACGGCCTCCAGGACGCCCTCGGAGTGACCGTGCGCGGTATCGACTACGATTAGGTCGACGCCGGCATCCACGAGTAGAGCAGCGCGCTCCAGATCGGCCATCGAGGCACCGATAGCCGCGCCGACCCTCAGGCGGCCGTGGCGGTCCTTGCACGCGTCGGGATACTGCCGGCGCTTGAAGATGTCCTTGACGGTGATGAGCCCCTTCAGGTGCCCTGCATCGTCGACCACCGGGAGCTTCTCGATGCGATGCTCATGCAGGATCGCCTGAGCCTCGTCGAGCGTCGTCCCCACCGGCACGGTGACGAGGTCCTTGGACGTCATCACCTCCAGGATCGACAGGTCCATGTCGGTCTCGAACTGCAGGTCACGATTGGTGATGATGCCGACGAGCCGACCTCCGGACTCCACGATCGGCACACCGCTGATCGAGAAGCGCGACATGAGTGCATGTGCGTCCCGAAGAGTCGCGTCGCGCATCAGTGTGATCGGATTCAGGATCATCCCGCTTTCGGAACGCTTCACCCGGTCGACTTCCTGCGCCTGCCGCTCTGGTGGCACGTTCTTATGGATGATCCCGATGCCGCCTTCCCGCGCCATCTGGATCGCCATCCCGGACTCGGTGACCGTGTCCATCGCGGCGGAGAGCAGCGGGATCTTGAGCGTGATGTCCCGAGTCACGCGCGACGACACGTCGGTGTCCTTGGGGTGCACGAGTGAATGCCCGGGGACCAGAAGAACATCGTCGAACGTCAGTGCTTCCGTGGCGATTCGGGCTCTCTGGCTCGATCGATCAGCCATCGCTCGTAGACCTTTCTCTAATGACAAGCGCCCGCCCCTCGAGGCACCGAAAACGGCGCGTCGGAGGGCAGGCGCGAACCCACTCCGCAGAGTGTGACTCTTCCATTGGAAAGGATATCCGGAGCACCTCGGGGCGTCAACGGGCCCTGCGCGCCCCTGTCAGGAACTAGTCTAGGAAGCCTCCTCGGCACCCTTGCCTACGCTCTTGGAGGCCTGGTCGGGATTGGCTTCGATCTGCTCGGCGTCGTCCTTGTCGTCCGGCGTCGAGTCGAGAACCTGACTGAGATCAGTGACCACCTTCTTGCCGGCCGATCGGACTCCGGACAGCACGCGGTCGGCAGCCGAGATGAATTGGAATGCCTCGCGTATCGTGTTCGGGCTGACAGCCTTCTTCCGGAGCTTGTCCTCGAGCCCCTCCGCGAACTTCTGGAGGCCTGAAGCCTCGACGGCCTCGTCCTGGGCGTACTTGGCCTCTAGGAACTCGATGTAGTCCAGAACCTGATAGATGTGCTGGTCCGGGAGAGATTCGATCGTGCGCATGAGGCGCTTGCGAAGAACGTCGTGCATGGCTCGTAAGGTACACGCAGCTCGGTCACGAGCCCACCTTGTTTCCGTTTCGAATCCAGATAACGTCCTGCATGCCATTCCTCCCCCTACGCCCAGTACCGGTCGCCGACGGTGCCGCCACTTTGTATCAAGAGTGGCTGAGCTGGCTTGCCGAGGAGCTCGGGCGCCCCGATTGCGACCGGAACGAGCTCGTCCGGACCGTGCTGACGGACATCTATTTTCCAGAGCTTGCCGACCGAGACACTTCGACCTTGAGCCGCACTACACAGGTCACACTCGCGCAGATAGATCCGAGGAATGTCACCCTGGAACCGGAGTACTACCAGGAGATCGACCTCGAGAAGTACGCCCCGAGGAAGCCCTTGCTGTGGTTATGGGAGATGTTCGACCGCAGCGCGCTAGGCGAGAACGTCGAACTCGGAATCCACTTCCGGCGCCTGCTAGCGCGGCACGTATTCGCGAGCTGCGGCAAGAACTTCAAGGCTTTTACCCACGTGCGTGTGTCAGTCGGCTACAACCTCAACGTGGGAGACAATGTGGTCATCCACCGCCACGTGCTTCTCGACGATCGCGGCGGCATCGACATCGGAAACGGCTCCTCGGTGTCCGACTTCGCCAACGTGTACTCGCACTCCCACAATATTGTGGACGGCCGCATCGTCTATCTGCCGAAAACGGTCATCGGCAACGGCGTGCGCATCACCTATCACGCGACGATTCTGGCGGGTACCCATATCGCAGACGACTCCATGATCGGCGCGGGGTCGATGCTGACACGCAGTACCGAGCCGCACTGGGTCTACGTTGGCGTGCCGGCCCATAAGGTGAAGGAAAAGCCGGCCGATGAGCGAGCGCAGAAAGCGTCGCCCACACCCGATCCCATGATCGACCCGGAATAGCGCTGGCGCCGTCCCGAGCTAGTCCTCGTCCTCTTCGTGCATCTCCTGTAGCCTCGCCACCACAGCTGGGTCAGCAAGCGTCGTGGTGTCGCCAACCGTGCGCCCCTCGGCGATATCGCGCAGAAGCCGACGCATGATCTTGCCGGATCGCGTCTTGGGGAGATCCGCGGTGAAGACGACTATGTCCGGCTTGGCGATGGCTCCGATCTTCTTGCCGACGTGATCGCGGATCTCGCTGAGTAGCTCGTCGGTGCCGTCGCGCCCGTGCTTGAGCGTGACAAACGCCGCAATCGACTGGCCCTTGATGTCGTGGCTCTTGCCCACCACGGCCGATTCAGCCACGGCGGGGTGATCCACCAGCGCGCTCTCGACCTCCATCGTGCCAATCCGGTGCCCCGCGACGTTGAGCACATCGTCCACGCGGCCGAGGATCCAGAAGAACCCGTCTTCATCGCGTTTGGAACCGTCGCCGGGGAAATAGACCCCGTCCCACTTCGACCAATACGTGTCCTGGTAGCGCTGGTCGTCTCCCCAAATCGTTCGCAGCATCGACGGCCACGGAGAGGTGATGGCGAGATAGCCGGCCGGAATCTCATCACCAGCCTCCGACTTGATGGTCACGTCGATCCCGGGAAACGGAAGTGTCGCGGTCCCCGGCTTGGTCCGCGTCACACCAGGTAGCGGGGTGATCATGATCGCGCCGGTCTCGGTTTGCCACCACGTGTCGACGATTGGACACCGCTCTCCGCCAACGACTTCGTGGTACCACACCCAGGCTTCGGGGTTGATCGGCTCACCCACGGTCCCCAGCAGCCGGAGTTTGGAAAGGTCGTACTTCCCGGGCCATTGATCGCCCCACTTCATGAAGGCGCGGATCGCGGTAGGCGCGGTGTAGAAGACCGTGACGCCATACTTCTCGCAGATCTGCCAGAGTCGGCCCCAATCCGGCGTGTCCGGAGAGCCCTCGTACATCATCACGCGCGCGCCGTTCGCGAGCGGCCCGTACACGATGTAGCTGTGGCCCGTGACCCATCCCACGTCCGCGGTGCACCAATAGACGTCGTCGTCCTGGAGGTCGAACACCACCTTCGTCGTGGCAGCCACCTGGGTCAGATAACCACCGGTCGTGTGCACCACCCCCTTGGGCGTTCCCGTCGTACCGGAGGTGTAGAGAATAAAGAGGATGTCCTCCGCATCCATCGACTCGGCCGGACAATCGCTGGAGGCAGAAGCCGTCAGGTCATGATACCAATGGTCACGACCCGCCAGCATCGCCGAGTCGACCTGCTCGCTCAACTCCCCGCCCCGCCGAACCACGACCACGTTCTCGACCGTGGGCGACGACTCCAGAGCGAGGTCGGCATTGGCCTTGAGCGGCACTATGGCGCCTCGCCGCCAGCCGCCGTCGGCCGTGATGAGCACCTTGGCCTGGGCGTCGTTGTTGCGGTCCGCCAGGGACTCGGGGCTGAACCCTCCGAAGACGACCGAGTGCACCGCGCCGATGCGCGCGCACGCGAGCATGGCGATCGCGGCCTCGGGAATCATGGGCAGGTAAATCGTGACTCGATCGCCCTTGCGTACGCCCAACCCCTTCAAGCCGTTCGCGAACTGGCACACCTCCTTGTGAAGTTCGGAGTAGGTGAACGTGCGCTCATCTCCCGGCTCACCCTCCCAGATGAGCGCGACTTGCTCCGCTCGGGGGCCGCCCAGGTGCCTGTCCAAGCAGTTGTGCGCAACGTTGAGCCTGCCCCCCAGGAACCACTTGGCATGCGGTGGCGTCCACTCCAGCACCGTGTGCCAGGGCTCGAACCAGTCGAGCTGCTCGGCCCAGCCAGCCCAATAGGCCTCGCGGTCGGACGCCGCCCGCCCGTAGATCTCGTCGTCCGACACCACTGCACGCGCAACGAAGTCCTGCGCGGGAGAGAAACGGCGATCTTCGCTCAGAAGGGAGTCGAGCGCGCCAGAATCATTGCTCATTGAGGTCCTCTTGGTAGCGATGGACTCGGCTTGGCCAGAAGGTGGGCTGACAATCTGCACGCTTCAATGCGCGTAGCAAAGCGACCCATGGGTGGCCTTCCACCTGGGCCGCCGGATCAGTAGCTTATCGAGAATCATTCTTGATACTGGTACCCGATGGCCAGCTGCTGCGATCCATACGAAGACCGATACGAGGAACGCTGGCGTAGGGGTGCGCTGTCCACGCTCACGTGCGGCATCGCCTGGCTCGCCGGCTTCGCGTTGGCCTCCCTGGGCATGCCGGAGGCCTCTCTTGCGCTCCTGCTGCTCGCCTACGTCGCTGGTGGCTGGGAGGCCAGCGGCCGGGCGTACGCCGCGGTACGGCAAGCCACGCTCGATGTAGACCTGCTCATGCTGCTGGCTGCCGCCGGTGCGGGGGTTGTCGGTCATTGGTTGGAAGGCGCGGCCCTGCTCTTCTTGTTCTCCCTCGGAAACAGTCTGGAGAACTACGCGTTCGGCCGTACGAGGCGCTCCATCCGAGCGCTCATGGAGCTACGACCCGACGAGGTGAGCCGCGTCGAGGATGGGAAGGCTCGTACGGTCCCGCTCGACTCGCTGGCCCCCGGGGACATTGTCCGCGTTCAACCAGGCGAGCGTGTCCCCGTCGACGGTCGAGTCGTCGACGGCCGGTCACACGTGGACGAGTCCACGCTCACAGGCGAACCCATACCGGTATCCAAGGAGGTCGGCTCTCCGGTCTACGCCGGCAGCCTCAACACGTCGGGTTCCCTGGACGTGCGCATGACCAGCGCCGCGGACGATACCACTCTGGCGCGGGTCATCCGGCTGGTGGAAAGCGCCCGGGAGACGCGCGCGCCGACGCAAAGCTGGATCGAGGCCGTCGAGAGCCGTTACGCCGCAGGAGTTATCGTCGCGTCGCTCGCGGCCGTGCTGTTGCCCTGGCTGCTGCTCGGGTGGGCGTTCGACGACGCCTTTTACCGGGCCATGACGCTTTTGGTGGTCGCGTCTCCGTGTGCGTTGGTCATTTCGATTCCAGCCACCATCGTCGCCGCCGTGTCGAACGGAGCGCGACACGGAGTGCTCTTCAAGGGCGGAGCGTCGCTCGATGCCCTCGCCGACGTACGAGTCATCGCTTTCGACAAGACCGGAACGCTCACGGTCGGCCGGCCTGAATTGGCCGGTGTCACCATCCTGAGTGCCGCGCACGCGCTTGCAGGCCCACCCCCACAACTCGCCGGCACCGATACCGTCGCCGACGAAGAGCGCCTGTTGAGATTAGTCGCATCAGCCGAGTCACGTTCCGAACACCCGCTCGCCGGTGCGCTCGTGCGCGCGGCGTCCGATCGGGGCCTCGATGTGCCCGACCCCGAGTCGTTCCAGTCAACTCCGGGGCAAGGGGTCGAGGCGATCGTCGAGGGCACGCGCGTTCGAGTGGGGCGACCCTCGTGGGTGACGGCCGCTAGCGATACCCCAGCGCTTGGGAGGGGGCTGGAAGCGATCGCTGAACACCGGACCCCTGGCACGACGCCCGTATATGTTAGCCTCGACGGGCAGTTCGAGGCCGTGTTGGGGATCGCTGATGCGCCTAGGCCTGGACTCCAGCACGCGCTCGCACACCTGCGGCGACAGGGAATCCGGCATTTCGCGATGCTCACGGGCGACGACCGGGGCACCGCGGAAGCCATCTCTTCGGATCTCGATATCGATGACGTCTACGCTGAGCTCCTGCCCGATGGAAAAACCGAGGTACTCGAGAAGCTCAGGCAACAGCACGGACCTGTCGCCATGGTCGGAGACGGCGTGAACGACGCCCCGGCACTCGCCGTGGCCGATGTGGGGATTGCGCTGGGTGCGGCCGGAACGGATGTCGCTCTGGAGACCGCCGACATAGTGGTCATGGGAGAGGATCTCGACCAGATCGGTCACGCCGTTCGGCTCAGTCGAAGGGCCCGCCGGATCGTCCGTCAAAACCTGTTCTTCTCGGTAACGGTGATGGTGGGCCTGGTCGCGCTGGCGCTCGCCGGCCAGATAGGCCTGACCGCCGGAGTGATCGGACACGAAGGCAGCACGATCATCGTGGTCTTCAACGGTCTCAGATTGCTCGCCGACGGACGTGGCGGATGAGGCGTCTAGCCCACTGGCGGCATGATGGCGCGCAAGGCCTCCGCCTCGAGCAAGCGCTCGAAGGCCTGCACGGTAGCCTGCGCAAGCTCGACGATAGCGACATGACCGGCGCCGATGGTGGCGCGGGGCAACTGCAACTTGAAGCGAACCTGGGCTTCGGCCGCCCCAGGATCATTTCCAGCTTCGCGAAGACGCAGCCGCAGCGACACCGGCGTGCGATGACCCTCGGGCAGCGACGCCGCACTCAACTCGCCCAAGAGTCCCAAAGAGGTCTGCATCCGGCCCAGGTCCTGGAGCTCGAGCAGGTCGACCACGAGCGCCATGTTCCCCATGAGCCCTCGACTCGTCTCGTCGAGATACACGTCGATGCTCACGTCTTGCGGTCCCGCGTCGAGATGGAAAAAAAGGTAGGCGCTGCGCGTGGACTCCCCGTCCCAACGACCTTCAAACTGATGGCTGGTGGTCTTCTGGAGGCCCGACAACTGCCATCCGGCCGCCAGCACACCTTCCTGCACGGCCTCGATGAGCGGCTCGAGCGTAAGAGTGGAATTCGAGGGGGAATCCGTCACGACCGGTTGACACCCTTTTGTAAGGCCGAGTAATCTATGCTCATGCACGATCCATCGAGCGATCTACGTTTGCGAAAGGCCCTCGAGGGCAGCGGTCACCGCTTCACGGAGCAACGCGCTGCCGTGTACCGGTTTCTCGCCGATACGGATGTGCATCCCACCGCGGACGAAGTATATCTCGCGGTACGCCAGGACCTGACCAGAATCTCGCTGGCGACCGTCTACAAGAGCCTCGAAACGCTCGTGGGCTGCGGGCTGGCGGTCAAGCTCACCTATGGCGACAACTCAGCTCGATACGACGGGCGCACCGACCCGCATCATCATGCACGCTGTCTCAACTGCGGGCGGGTCGTCGACATCCACGGTAAGATCGCGGACTCCGAAATCGAGGGCCTTCAGTCGGGGACCGCCGGCTTCACGGTCACCGGCTTCCGCCTCGAGCTCTCCGGCTATTGCGCGACATGTGTGCCCGAGGGCGGGCCCGACCCCCTTCATGCCTGAGCCCAGCTGTCTCTTGAGCATCGCTGCCGCCGCGTGAGGTCGCTCCACCGGCGCATGATGTTGGCAGGACTACTCGTCGCCGCTCTTCCGGCGATCCACCCTGCGCAGGCGCAGGAGCTCTCTCGACTCCGGTCCGATCTCAAGCAGGCCTTGGAGACGTATCGCTGGCGGGACGCGCAGTGGGGCGTGCTCGTGGTCTCCTTGGACCAGGGCGACACGCTCTTCTCGGTCGGGCCCGACACGCCGCTCGCGCCAGCATCCAACCTGAAACTGTTCACCACGGCCGCGGCGTTGCGACGGCTAGGCGCGGACTTCCGCTTCCAGACCTACCTCTTGACGGACGGGGTGGTCAGCCAGGGGGTGTTGCGCGGCGACCTCGTACTCTACGGGACCGGCGACCCGGGCATCTCCGACCGTTTCTTCTCGGAGAAGGACGGAGTCTTCCAAGTGCTGGTCGATCAGCTCGAACAACTCGGGATCACATCAGTCACCGGTAGGCTGATCGCGGACGCGTCCCATCTACCGGGACCGCTGCGTCCCACCGAATGGGACCCCGCCGACCTCAACGATCACTTTGCTGGCGCGGTCTCGGCGCTCTCGTACAACGACAACGTTGTCTCGTTCAGAGTGATCGCAGGCAATCGCAGCGGAGTGCGACCCGAGGTGCAAACGGTACCGGACCACGCCGGCCTCGACGTCGTGAACAACGCACTGACGGTCACCGGTCGAGCGCGCCCGCGCCTCGCCATTTTGCGCGAGAACCCGCTTGATCCCATTCGGATCGAGGGTCGTGTCACGCGAGGGGCACGCGACGTATGGCGCCAGATGACGGTGTCCTCCCCGCCACACTTCGCGGCATCCGCGCTGCGAGCCGTGCTCGTGGAGCGCGGGATCCGAGTGCAAGGCGGAATCCGTGTCGTGGAGACACCCGCCAACTCGATTGTTGGGCGCATTACAGCCCCCACGGTCACGGGTCGCCGCCGAACCCGGATCCTCGCCAAGCACGTCTCCGCGCCTCTGCACGAATACCTGGCCGTGGTCAACAAGAGAAGCAACAATCTCTACGCGGAGCTTCTCTTCCGTACCGTCGGCCGTAGTGTCGAGGGTCGCGGCAGTCCGGCGGCGAGCGCGAAAGCCGTTCTGGATGCTGCCGCCGAGCTCGGCGTGGCGACCGCGGATCTAGTGCTGCTGGACGGCTCTGGACTCTCGGCCGGGAGTCGTGTAACGGCTGCCTCGTTCGTCGCCCTGCTCGCGGGCATGGCCGAGACCGAGCAGTGGCCCGAGTATTGGGCGTCGATGCCGGTGGCGGGACAACGTAGGGAGCTCGGCCGCATGTACCGTACCGCGGCCGCCGGCAATCTGCGTGCAAAGACCGGCACGATCGAAGGTGTGTCCGCACTCAGCGGCATGGTGCGCTCTCGAGACCAAGAGCGTCTGGCGTTCTCGATTCTCCTGAACGGGACACCGTCGACCACGAGGGCGAAGCGTGTCGAGAACATCATCGGCGCCCGCCTCGCTCAGTTCCAAAGAGCGCCGGGCCAAGCTCCGATGGTCACGGTCGCCGAGACGACGTCTGCCACAGAGGGGACAGCCGACGACGGTAGGTACCGGGTACGTAGCGGCGAGAGCCTCAGCCTGATCGCCCAACGTCTAGGGCTTACGCTCAACGCCATGCTTCGAGCCAACCCTCGTGTCGAGCCCAACCGCATCTTCGCCGGGCAGTGGCTCGCGGTTCCTCAACCTGGCGGAGGGAGCTAGCTCAACCCGCTGCTAGCAGCCCCACAACGCGCTCCATCTCTTCGACGGTGTTGTAGAAGTGCGGCGCGAAGCGAATCGCGCCGTCACGCACCGAGAATACCACCCGCTCCCGCCGCAGGTCGGCAGCCACCGTGCCGACATCGGGGGGGAAGAACGAGATGATGCCGGCACGCCTCGCGGACTCCAACGGCGTCCACATGCGCACGTCGGACCTCGCCGACGCCCACTCGATGAGCGGCTCATGCACGTGGAGGATGTGGTCCCGAATGGACTCGACCCCCACCTCGAGCAGAATCTCAACCGACCGGGCTAGCCCGAGGTAGTCCTGAACGCCCAGAGTGGCTGGCTCGAACTTGCGGGCGTTGCCCCGCCACTCCTGTTCGTACTGTCGCGTATCCAAGACCCTCGGGGATCCCTCCAGGGCCAACCATGATGGTACCGGAGGATCGAAGCGACCGAGCAACTCCCGGCGAATCCAGGTAAAGCCGGATCCGAAGGGAGCGCATAGCCATTTCTGACCGCCCGCAGAGACGACGTCCGCGTGCACGTCGTGGACGCGAAACGGTGCCGCACCCAGGCCCTGAATCGCGTCGACACAGAACAACACATCGTGGGCCTTACAAGCGGCTCCGAGGCGCGCCAGGTCTGCTCGATATCCCGACGCGAACTGCACCATCGACACCGAGAGCGCTCGCACTCCCTGGCGCTCGACGGCGGCGAGAAGCGCTGTTTCGTCCGGCAATGCGTCCGAGTCACAGGGTACCACGACGACTCGGAAGCCGCGCTGCTGCAATGACTTCCACGGCAGCACGTTGGCCGGGAACTCACCGGCGCTGACGATCACGTCCCCCGGTGGTCCGCTTCCCACCAAAGCCGCTGCCAGGGTCATGCCGAACGTGGTGTTCGGTACGAGCGCGATTTCGCTTGCGGAACCGCCAATCAGCTCCGCGAGAGCGGACCGGCACCGGTGCTGCGCGGCTCCCAGTTCCCGCTCCTCGAAGCCATGCGTTCGGTTTCGGGAGAGCGTGAGATCGGCCGACTCGCGCGCCGAGGAGTCCGGCACCAATCCCCAGCTCGCGCTGTTGAAGAAGATGCCCTCGCAGGGCCGAGCGTACTCGCGGGCGCAGACCCGCGCGATGGTTTCGCTCACGGCCCCCGAACGAGCGTCACGCCGGAGGTAGCACGGTATCCCGCCCGACCGCCGACTTGAGCCTCTTGCGCAGCTCTACGATGGACATCGTCATGAGCGTGCGCCGTGCAGTGCGCTCGGAGTTCCAACGAACGTCCACCAAACAACTCTCCTCGCCCGCGTCGTCCGCGAATACCAGATAGAACCGACCCTTGTAGTCCGCGCCGTCCTGCTCACGGACGGACGCGGTCCAGGTCCGGCCTTCCGCGTCTGAAAAGTCTCGCATCGTTCTCTCGATTCGGGTGCGACCGACGTCGCTACACGACGAACAAACCTCGCGGCTGGTGCCGTCCCAAGCCACACGTCGCCAGGAATGCGTCCAGCACCGGCTCGAGGCCTCCGGCCTCCCGGATCTCCATCGGGGTCGCGCCCGTGTAGTTCCGAAGAGCGCGACGAAACCCTGCGCCGCTGGAATATTCCAGTTGCCGAGACACACTCTCGCCTGTGCGACCAGGGTCCCCGAGCCAACGGCCCGCGTGCAGGAGCTTGGCCCACACGAGCAAGTGACCCGCCGAGGGAAGTCCGCTCGCCTTCAAGCGTACAGACAGGTGGGCCCTCGTGACCCCTGCACGTGCCGCCAGCTCGTCGGTCCTCCACCCGAGCTGCGCACCGCGCAGCGCAAGGCGCACCGCCAAGGTCTCGCTGGCCGGTAGGTGGGCACTCACCGCGCGAGTCACCAGAGCCTCAGTGCTCAGGCCGAAGCCGGTGCGAATCGCCCTCGCGACCCCCGCATGCAACTCGTCGAGGTGAGTGAGCACGAGGTTTCCAAGCCCCGCACGTCCGAGCCGAAAGAGACCCCATGGATCGGTACCCGAGCGCGCCACGAGTACGAGCCAGAGGCTGGGGAAGCGCACCGTGAACTCCTCGACAGCAGCCTTCAAGCCCACATCTTCGGGAACCAGCTCCGTATCGAGCACCACGCCGGTCACCGGTCGCTCTGCGGCCAGACCCATCAAACACGCCCACGAACTCGCGTGCACGATCGCGATAATCCTCGAACCGGAGAACGTTCGAAGTGGACACAACTCTCCTCCCAAATACTATGTCGGAGGCACACTTCAATTTAGCGAGCACCGCGAGGGTCCCACAACGACCCAGCGTCACCTATTCCCCATGACTCTTCGCACGCGTGGCCTCCCCACCGATCTCGGACTGCTTTTCATGGCCGCGATCTGGGGCGTCAACTTCTCGGTCCTCAAGCTCGTGCTGAGGGACCTCGATCCGCTCGCGCTCAACGCGCTGCGCTTTCCGCTGGCGTCACTGGCGCTGTGGACCCTCGTCCGGCGGCTTCCTGGAGCCTCGAGGCCGAAGCCCGGTGACGTCGTCCGGATCCTCGCCCTGGGCATCTTCGGCAACATCGCCTACCAGCTCTGCTTCATCTTCGGGCTGGACTGGACCCTGGCGGGCAACGCTAGCCTCTTGTTGGCGACTACCCCGATATGGACCGTCATTCTCTCGAGCGCCGTGGGGCACGAGCGGCCCGGGACGTGGGTGTTCGCCGGGATCCTCGGCACCTTCGCCGGCATATTCCTGGTGATCGCGGGACGTGGCGACGCGCTCGACTTCGGCAACGATTCGCTACGCGGCGATCTCCTCATGGTAGTTTCCGCGATTCTATGGTCGATCTACACGGTCGGGGGCCGCACGCTCGTACGCAAATACGGCGCCCTACGCATGACCACGTGGACACTGTCGGCCGGGACGCCGGTTCTGGTGCTCATGGGGGTTCCGTCGCTTCTCAGCACCGACTTCAGTGCGGTCTCGACCGGCGCCTGGTTTGGCGTGCTGTTTTCAGGAGTGTTCGCGATCGGGGTCGCCTACCTGCTCTGGTACCGGGGCGTGCAGCGCCTGGGCAATAGCCGCACGGCGGTCTACTCCAACCTGGTGCCGGTAGCGGCTCTGATCACCGCATGGATCTGGCTCGGCGAGGTGCCGACAGGACCGCAAATCGCGGGCGCCGGAGTGATTCTTGTGGGCCTGTCGGTGGCGAGGCTAGCTCAGTCGCCGGAGCCCAGCTGATCACGGTGGACGAGCTCGGGAAACTCGTAGTACAAGACGCCTTCCTTCGAGATTTCCGAGCGGATACGAAAGCCGTCGTCCATCGATGTGAGGATCTTGTCCGCCGTGGCAAGCGATAGGTTCATGTCCGCCGCGACCTCCGTGACGGTCAGCCTACCCCCCCTCATGCCGGCAAGCTTGAGGATCTTCCTTTCGAGTCCCTGCATGAGTGCCTTGCGGCGATCCTGCAGGCCCTGCCATCCCCAGTAAAACATGCCGGATCCACCAGCTCCGATGACGGAGCCGACCGCAACCGCGGCCATCTCCCATTCCACGAACCCGATCAGCACCATCAAGCTCCCGAGCAGGACCATCCCCACACCAAGGACCCTGCGCTTGAGGCCCGCGCCCGGTAGGGGCTCGGCCGGCTGCGCCTCCATCATCATCATGCGCTCGGGCTCCGGACCCGTAACCGCGAGCGCTCTCGACGCATGCTCCCAACCCAGTCCGCAGCGCGGGCAGATCAAGTGCTTGCGACGGGCGGCCCAGTAGATGAGGCCACCAAATCCGTAGGTGAACAGCGACACACCGACGAGCATGCCCACGTGCCCAGCTCTACGGAAATACGGAATCCCCTCGCCATGGTACGAGCATTTGGGGCACCGGCGCACGCCCGCCGGGCGCGTCAGTGCCGCTCCGACCGGCGTGGAGGTCCCGCAAGTGGGACACCGCGCAGCGCCCGGTTGGAGATTCTCGCCGCAAGTTGAACAGCGCATGGACCGCCGGAAACAGATGGTTGCCTAAATCGACTCTGCTCCTTACGGGGAGCCAAGTGAGAAGATTCAGCCGTTTTTAGCCTGTTATTCCAGGCTAGTCCAGCCGAATCACGCGCATCCTGAGCACCGCGCCAGAGGGGCTCGCCCCCCCGGCCTCACCACCGAGCCGCAACGTCACCGAGCCCTGCAAGGTCGGTACCACAATGTAGTACTGCACGGACGAGGACCATAGCGATCCCGACCGAGTGAAGTCAGCGGAGCCGAGCGCTTCAGGGTTCAAGGCAAAATCGTTGGCGAGGAATTCACGCAAATCCAGTCCCGGATACGTGAGTCGGCTCGCCACACCGTCCTGGCCATCCAGATAGACCGCTGCCCACCAGTCTGCGAGCAGTTCTTCCCATGGGACGCCAACACGAGCCGTGACATTGTCCGTCCCGGTGGTGGTCGTGCGCGTGAGCTGCCCGAGAACGCCGACTCCCTTCTGCGCGGCGAGATACAAGACGTGCAGCCACCCCACACCTCGCTCCTCAAGCGACCCTCTACCACCCGCCCCCACGAGCAAGCTCGTCGAGGACGGGTTGGCCAGGTACCGGCGGGCCCGGCCCGAATTGCCTACTCTGAAAAGCTGGGTGGCGAAGGAGTTCTCTGCCAGCTCATACTCGCTGGCGACCAGCTCCTCCGCCATCTGCGCCAGCCCCTCGGAAAGCCACAGCGCCTCGGTGGACGCGGCCTCGAGCACTAGGACGCGTTCGTTGAAGTGCACCATGTGTTGGAACTCGTGTGCCAAAACCGCGGGCGTCACTTCGAGCACATTCTGCTTCGGCCTGGCGTCGGAAAACTCTCCGGCCGGGTCCGGCACGAGCGAGTAGAAAATCTCCCCGTTGTTGCTGCCTTCGCGATCGGGCAGCAGATCGATACCGTAGTAGAAACCGCCCACGAAGCCGGTCGAGCCCCTCGGAGTGAGACTATTCACGGTGGGCGTGAAGAGGATCACGACGCGTTGGTTGCCATCCAGGTCCGACTCATCTCCAAACGCATTCCTCACCGTTGGATAAATGACCTCGTCGAACCGTCGCCCGAAGTCCGCCAGGTCGGACGTGCTGAGGCCGCCTCCGGGAGCCTTCTCATCGACGTAGAGCGCGGCCCGAGCACCCACGTACTTCGCTACTGCGTTGACTTCATCGAACTCACTGTCCGCATTGAATACCTGGAACGTCCGGTTGTGGCCTACGCTCGGCACCGCCCCCTCTACTCGAAGCGGTCCTGTCTGCCTGCGAGCGACCCCTTCGCGCACGAGCACCGCCTCGCTGCGCCTCAGCAGCTCCTCGAAACGCGCTTGGGGGCTTACCCCCCCCGCCACCTCGAGCGTCGCTTGAGCGCCGGCCTGCCGTTGAGCTTGCGGCGAAGCATCCCCTACGAGCCCGGTAACCTCGAAGTCATGCTGTGCCCCACCGATCGTGCTGGCCGACATCGCCTGCACTAGGTACGACGCACCACCGAGCCCCGACAGGCGCAGGCACGGAAAACTCGAGTCATCGGCCATGTCGACGACCTCGCCCACGCTGAGCACAGTCGCGTCTGAAGCGCCCGTCACTTCAAGCGCGAGGGCTTCGCTCTTTACGGCGCCCAGCTGAGCGGTCACCTGAACCGACCGGGTAGGCAGGCACACAGGCACGAGCACCTCGAGCTCGGTCGAGCTCGCAGAGGTCACGCGCCCGCGGATGCCCGAGAAGAGAACGACGTTGTGGTCTGGCGTTGGGCTGAAATTGTTTCCGGAGAGTGTGATCGCGGTGCCCGCGGCCGCCTCTGAGACAGACAGCGCATCCAAGGCCGGGCGGTCGACTGCGAAGACCGTGAAGTTGACGGTCGCGGACTCCTGCTCCGTGACGGAGGCCTTGATCACGACATCACCCGGCACACTGCCGAGCCGTATGCTCGCAAACGAAGAACCCGACTCGTCCGTCAGGGTAGCGGGTGAGCCCGAGAACGTCGCGTCGCCTTCGACGACCTGCCAGAGTACGCCGACTTCCTTCCTCGGCGTCCCAGTCGAAGTGGTACTCACCACTACTTGTAAGCGCGCAGGCAGCGCCTGTCCCACGGCCCCGAACTGTCCGTCGCCGCTCGCCGCCACGATCGACACGGGCGGCAGACCTGGCTCGGTCGGATTCTCCCCACACGCGACCAAACAGAGCAAGAGGGCGGACGCCCGTACACGAACGGCCCTCAACGTCGTCCACCCTCGCGCGTGACGCTCAGGAGGTCGACGATTGGCGTACCGGTCAGGGCGGACGCCCCAGTTCGGACTCTAGCCGTCACCGTCATGTACTCGAGCGGGACGAAACCCTCCACTTCCGACAAGCGATCGGGCGGGATGGCCACGTATACGAACTGTCCGCCGTCGCCACCAAAACGACACAAGAGAAACGGCTCTCCCTCGAAAAAGTCGGTGCGTACCGCCTCCGCCTTCTCCCGGGAGATGAACTGCAAGCGCCACGAGATGACGCGCCCGGCAAACGCCTCGGAATCCAGCGCGATGTCATCCGGCGACAGGGCCCCGGGTTCAAGCGAACCATCCTGTGCGCTAGGGGTGTTCGGCTGCCATATCCACCCCTCCACGCGGACGCGGACCCAGTTCCCTTGCCTGGCGGTCACCTCGAGCTCGGCCCCTGGGGCCGCGGTTGCAAGCGTGTCGCCGTCCGGCGCACTGAGAATGACAGCCCCGACGTCTCCGACACCCGTGAACCCGGCGGGCCGGCTCACCGACGGAGACGAGGGAGTCGAGCTGGCGTCCGAGGGCGTCGCGCCGGTCAGCGAGGCGTCCGTGGGCGAGCCCGCAACCTCCGCCACCGAGGGACCCCACACCCACCCCCTGCGACGGATCAGAATCCACCCCGGTACTCGGCGGACCTCTTCGAGTAACGTGCCGCGCTCCAAGCGTCCAAGGATCGTCCCCGAGGGCGCGTCCCTGAGGTTTTCTCCCTCCGGCTCGGAAACCACGAGCTCGAACGCGGCGTCGCGACTCACCTGCAGGGAACGCGTCCACATCCATCCCTCGAGATCCACCTGGACCCAATTGCCCTGCCGCGCCACGATCTGCACCGAAACTCCCCCGGCCAGGCGGGCGAGGATCTGTCCATTGGGGGTCCCGCGAAAATTCTCCTCCACGCGCAAGCTTGCTAGGCCTTGTGCACGGACGCCCTCGGCGCCCAGTCCGAGCAACGACACGAGCAGGAGCAACCATCCATTCGTAGTACCTTTCGGGTTCGGCATCAGGGCTGAAACGATCCGGGTCTGGTGGTGTTAGATGTGCGTTCGGTCAGCCTGAAGTCTGGCCGGGCTGTCGATTAGCGTCAATCAATCCAACGTAGGAGAGGAGCGCTCCGCCCCCATGCGCGTTTCGTTTCGTACTCTTAGCAGCGCCGCGATGTTAGCGCTCACGCTAGCGCCGTCGTGGGTGGAGGCCCAGAGCATTCCGTCTCCGTACTTGTATCTCACGGCCAAGAAGGAGACCGGTCCAGTCATCGGGTACATGAACGCCGCCACCGGTCGTTTCGGTTTCGGCCCTCCGGGAGGACGGTTGCTGGGAGTCCGCTGGGGAATCGAGCTCACAGGACCACTGTCCTTCGAGGTTGTGAGCGGCATGGTCGAGGGCATCCGAGACATCGTGAACCCCGGTCGCGACGAAGGAGAGCGCAGGGTTGGTGAAGCCGACGTGCGCATGATGACCGTGGACGCTCGCCTTAAGTTCAGCCTCACGGGAGACCGTACCTGGCACAGCATCGCGCCGTTCATCGTATTCGGGGGCGGCATGGCTTTCGATCTTGCCGGTGTCGATGCGGTCGAGGAGGACCTGCTACCGGAAGACCGGTTCGCGTTCGGCAAGTCCTTCTTCGGTACGCTCGGCGGGGGAACTCGATGGTTTCTCACAGATCGATTCGGTCTGCGCGCAGACGCTGTATTCTCGCTCTGGAGGCTCAAGACGCCCCCCGGTTTCAGTGATCCTGAGCGTGACTTCGGCAACGTTGAAGAAGGTGAGTGGGCCCGAGGCCTCACCTTCACGGTCTCTGGCCTTTGGCGCTGGTAGCGACAGAACGGTGAGCGATCCCTCTCCCACTCAGTTCGAAAGCCGTGGCGCGGACTGGCTGAGTCTCGACGAGGCACAGAGCCGCATCTTTGAGGACGTCGGCCGACTACCGGCGGAACTCATCGACGTCGGTGACAGTCTGGGGCGAGCGTTGGCGGAGAACCTCAAGGCGACTGCGACGCTGCCGCCGTGGGATAACAGCGCCATGGACGGCTACGCCGTGCTCGGTGACGACATCGCGGGCGCGAGTGCGTCCACTCCGGTCGTGCTGACCGTGGCGGGGGCGGTTCGCGCGGGTGAAGTGCCCAGCACGCCCGTCGAGCCCGGGCAGGCCGTTCGCATCATGACCGGGGCTCCGGTCCCCGCAGGCTCAGATACCGTAGTGCGCGTGGAAGACACCGACGCCGAAGCCAATCCCGGACGGGTGTGCGTCCTTCGCGACCGGGATCGGGGCCGCAACATCCGGCCCGCCGGAGCGGACATGCAGCTGGGCGACGTGGTGCTCCTGGCTGGCCACGTGGTGACGCCGGGGTCGGTCGCGGCTCTCAGCGCCCTCGGTCTCACGTCGGTTTCCGTCGTGCGTCGCCCCTCGGTCGCGATTCTGGCCACGGGAGATGAACTGCGCACACCCGATCGATATGACGACGTCCGCATCGGCGCCGGTGTACCCGAATCGAACGGGCCGATGTTGGCCGCCGCGGTATTGCACGCCTCAGCGGTCCCAGTCCGACTGGGAACTGCCATCGATGACGAGCACGACCTGCGCGAGCGAATCGAGAGCGCGGCAGATGCCGACACACTCGTGACCATCGGAGGCGCCTCCATGGGTGAGGCCGACCTGGTGAAGCGGGTTCTCGACGACCTGGGATTCGAGCAGAGCTTCTGGCGAGTCCGCATGCGCCCCGGCAGCCCGTTCGGCTTCGGCTGGCTTCCGCGGCAGGACCGCAAGCAGCCGGTATTCGGGCTGCCCGGAAATCCGTCTTCGGCGTTCGTCACCTTCGAACTCTTGGTTCGACCGTTCCTACTCGCGCTGGCCGGGCACCGCAACATCTTGCGCCGAACCGTTCGGTGCGTTGCGGGAGAGCCATTGAAGGGTCCGTCCGACACGACTTGTTTCCTCAGGGTGGGCCTCGATTCGGCCTCACATCCGCCACGCATCACTTTGGTCGGGCCGCAGGGCTCCGGACTGGTGCGAACGCTGCATGCTGCCGACGGGCTGGCGGTGCTGCCAGATGGAGTCCGAGAGATCGCGGAGGGAGAGCTCGTCGACGTGATGTTGCTCGACGACGCTCCGGCGGCCGAGCCGTTCAGGGCGGTGTGAGAGGCGTCTGCCTGGCTCTAGCGACCTGCGGGGTCGTCGCTTGCTCGGTGCCGCGATGGCCGGTCGATGCTCCGATGTCCTCTCCTTTCGGCCTGCGACTCACCGGGCTGCGACCGAACATCCATCGAGGCGTCGACCTGGAGGTGCCGGAGGGGACGCTCGTACGGGCGATGAACGACGGCCGCGTGCGCTTCGCCGGCATGATGAGCGGATACGGGAACGTCGTGTGGCTCGAGCATGGGAGGAACCTGCTCAGCCTATACGCGCATCTGTCCCGGATCGAAGTCGCTCGCGGGGATCAAGTAGACGCCGGCGCCGTCATCGGGCTCAGCGGTGCGACCGGAGACGTAACCGGGCCCCACCTCCACTTCGAAGTGTGGAGATGGGGCCGCGAGGTCGATCCTGTGCCGCTCTTGGGTGGGCGCCCCGGGCGCCACTACTTGGATTGAAGACGGACTGGTCGGCTTCAGTCGGCTGCTTTCAGGGCTGCCACTTCTTCCGCGAGCCGCGGTAGGATCTCGAAGAGATCCCCTACGATGCCGTAGTCGGCCACCCCGAAGATGGGTGCGTCCGCATCCCTGTTGATCGCCACGATCGTCTGGGAGGTGCGCATTCCGGCGAGGTGTTGAATCGCGCCTGAGATTCCGACCGCGAAGTACAGCTTCGGCGCCACAGTCTTGCCCGTCTGACCCACCTGCTCACCGTGTGGGCGCCATCCGGCGTCCACCACCGCCCTGGAGGCGCCGAGCGCCACGCCGGGCCCCAGAGCGTCTCTCAGCGACTCCAGTAGGCCCCAGTTCTCGGGATCCTTCATGCCGCGCCCTCCCGAGACGATGGTGGTCGCCTCGGACACGTCGAGCGCCCCGTCCGCCGCAGCCTTGCGTTCTATGACGCGAATCCGCCACGCGGAAGGGTCGATGTCGGGCGTGAACGTGCTCACGGCGCCCCCCGCAGAATGCTGCTCGACCGGGAAGACGTTGGGCCGGATCGTGACCATCGCCGGCACCGCATCGACCGACAGGTGCGCGAAGGCCTTGCCCGAGTACACCGGCTTGGTAATCGACAGCACTCCGTCGTCCACATCGATACTGGTGACGTCCGAGGCCAGCGGTACGTCGAGCATCGCCGCGACGCGCGGGGCGACGTCCTTGCCGACCGTAGTGGCCGGCAAGATCACTGCCGCGAAGTCACCCGCTCGGACGTGGTCCGCTATAACCTGCGCGTAACCCTCTGGGTTGTACTCCACCAGCGCTTCGTGCTCTCCAACTGCGATCGAGGCCGCACCGACCTCGCCGAGCGCGCCGGCCGACTCGAACAGCCCTGGACCACCCAGGGTAATGACATGCGCCGATCCACCTAGCTGGCCCGCTAGTCGCGCGGCAGTGCTGACCGCCTCGCGCGCAGCACTCCCGATTTGTCCGGCTCTTTGTTCTGCGAAAGCGAGTACGTCGCTCATAGTGCGTTCGCCTCCTCACGCAGAAGCCGGAGCAGCTCGGGCACAGCGTCGGGGCCTTCGCCTACGATCCGGCCGGCCGCGCGCGCAGGAGGCTCGCTCAAGCGATCCACGCGAAGACGCTCAGGGACGGAGGTGGCCTCTTTCTCTTCGAGCGGCTTCCGCTTGGCGGCCATGATGCCCTTCAGCGAGGCATAGCGTGGCTCGTACTCACCCTTGGTGATCGTGAGCACCGCCGGCAGGTCGACTTCGATGACCTCGATGCCCCCTTCTACCTCGCGGTGACAAACCGCCATGTCGCCTTGTACTTCAAAGGATGCCACCCCGGTCACGCAGGGGCGGTTCAGCAGCGTCGCCACCATCGGACCGACCTGTTGCTGGTCGTCGTCGGCTGCCTTGACGCCAAAGAGGATCAACGCATCGTCAGAGCCCTGCAATTCGTTCGCCAATGCCTTGGCCGTCGCCAGCCCGTCGAGGCCCACGTCGGCAGTCAGGAGAAGCGCGCTGTCAGCGCCCATCGCAAGGCCCGCACGCAGCGACTCCGCCGTGGAGGCGTCGCCGAGACTCAACAAGGACACGGCCCCGTCGCCGGCGGCTTCCTTGGTTCGAAGCGCTGCCTCGACCGCAAATTCATCGTAAGGACTGACGATGAACTTGACCCCGGTCGTCTCGATTCCGGTTCCATCGATTCGAACGCGGGTCTCGGTGTCGGGAACCCGCTTCACACAGACTGTGACGTTCAACGAGGTGCACTCCGCTGTGGCGTGGACGCTACCGCCCACCGTGTTATTGTCGCGCCGGGGTACCCCCGTCGCAGGGTCGTGATCCGCTACAATGTCGCGCCTAGAAGACCGAAGCAGACCGTGGCGATCGCGCCACCGACCAGGGCGTAAGGCAGCTGAGTTCGAACGTGGTCGATGTGGTCGGTCGCCGACGCCATCGACGATATGATCGTAGTGTCGCTGATGGGTGAGCAATGGTCGCCGAAGATGCCGCCAGACAACGCCGCGGCCAAGAACGGAGCGATCGGCAGACCCAGTCCCGCGGCAGCCGGTACCGCGATGGGGAGCATGATCGCGAACGTGCCCCAACTGGTGCCAGTGGAGAACGCGATGCCTCCCGAGACTAGAAACACGAGCGGTAGGTACACGAAGTTGGGCATCGTGCCTCTGGTCACCTCGGCGACGTATTCACCGGTCCCCATGAGCTGAACGACATCGCCGAGTGCGATCGCGAGCAGCAGGATCAGCGCGAGCGGCACCAGCCCCCCTGCTCCCTTCAGCCCGACCTTGACCAACTCGCTGGTGGTGAACGCTCCTTGCACGCGCAGCATCAACCACGCCACCGCAAGCCCGAAGAGCACCGACCACAGCACGCTCGTCGAGCCGCTGCCGTCGGCAAACACGCCGTTCCCGGTGATATAGAGCCCGATGGGCATGAAGAGAACCATCGCGGCGATCGGCGCGACCATGTTGATCGCTCTAGGCGGTATCGTGTCGATGGGATCGGGCGACAGCACGTCCTCGTCGATCATCGGGGTCGCGTCCGGCCACAGCAGCTCACCCGCCTTGGTGCGCTCCTCAGCCTTCTTCATCGGCCCCAAGTTGATGTTCCATAAGATCACAGCCAGTACCAGCAGTACCGCCACGATCGCGTAGAAGTTGAAGGCGATCGACTGCACGAAGACGCCCAGCGCATTCTCCACACCAAGACCCTCGAGAATCTGCAGGTTGTACGCCCCCCACGCGTTCAACGGGATGAGGATGCAGATGGGAGCGGATGTCGAGTCGATGATGTACGCGAGCTTTTCTCTCGAGCACTTGTAGCGATCGAAAAGAGGCCGAGCGGTCGAGCCGGCGACGAGCACTGTGATGTTCGATTCGATGAAGATCACGACTCCGGTTGCCCACGCGAGCAGTTGCGCGCGTTTCGCAGAATTGACCCACTTGTTCTGCTCCAGGAAGAGCACGAAGCCGCGTACCCCCCCGGAGGCCTCCACCGTCGCGATGAGCGCCCCGATCGCGATCGTGAACATGATCGCGCGCGCGTCGCCGTCGCTGCCGAATACGTCGACCGTACCTTGGATCGCCGCCGAGAGCCCGGTCAGGGGGTTCCAACCCGAGACGATGGTCCACGCCAGCCACAGCCCCCCCGCCAACGACAGATAGACCTGCTTCGTCCATATGGCGAGCACGATCGCGAGCACGGGCGGCAGCAAGGTGATCCAGGTCGGATCGCTCATTCTTGGCTTCCTTCGGTCGCGGTTGCAGACGGTTTCGTCGGCCCCGGATGACGGGACACTCCAGAGGCGCCGAGAACATAGAACCGATAGGGCCAGTCCGCCGCCGCGCTCACCCCGATACGCGTGGAGATGCCCACCATGTCGTGAGCCACGGCCCATCCGGCCTGCAGTCGCAGCGGTTCCTCTCGCAGGTCGTGTCCGTACAGCTCGCCGGTGATGCCGAGCGCCTCGCAGAGCCGGCCCGGACCCGTGCTCAACGGCTCGCAACCTCGGCGTTGCTTCATCACCTCCTGCCCCTCCATCGCGTGCAATCCTCGCAGCAGCACAGCTCCCGCGTCGCCTTCGGGCCCCGTGACCACGTTCATGCACCAGTGCATGCCGTAGATGCGATACACGTAACTGAAGCCCGCTGGGCCGAACATCACGGCGTTGCGCTTCGTCGGACCTCGGAGAGTCGCGGCATGTGACGCGGGATCATTGGGGCCGTCATAAGCCTCCGTCTCGACGATCACCCCCGACGTGCGTCGTCCGCCGATCGTCGATACGAGTCGATACCCGAGCAGACCCCTAGCCACTTCGAGCGCGGGCCGAAGCAGGAAGCCCGCGGGAAGCTCGGCGCCAGGAGCGAGTCCGGACTGCCACGGCAGGGGGCTCGGTATCGCGCTGCTCAGGCGCCGCTCCTGTTAGAAGGCTGTAGCCGTCTAGGACCGACTCCGCGAGCCACGGCCTCGACCGCCTCTACGTCCGCCACGTCCGCTCTCGCTTCCGCCCCCGCCCGATTCGCCGGCAGTCCGCCTGCTGTAGTCGGCGCGCCACGCTTCGAGCACCTGCTCCGCGCGGGCGGGTGGGACGGCTGCTGAGATCGCGGCCGGGTCATCGCGTAGGGTTCTGAAGAGGTCCGGGCCGAAGCGCTCGACCAGCGTCTCCGCGGTCTTGTCCCCCACGCCCTTGTAGCGGTGCGCCAGATAGCGGACGATGGCATCGGGCTCGCTCGGGAGACCGAGCGAGCCGAGATCGACTTCGCCGGCCGCTGCCGTCTCTGCGACTTGCGGCGACGCGGCCTCCACGGGCGCATCTTCAGTCGCCTCATCCGGCGCCACATGCGGCGCCGGACTTGAAGCAGCGAAGGCCTGGCCCTCGAACAGTAACGGCTGGTCCTCGGCCCCTCGGCGGCGCGTGGACCCACGCCGCGGACCGAGACGCAGACCCAGGTCTGCCAGGTCGGAGGGCAGCACCTCGACGATCCTGGGCTCGCTGCTCTCGGGCTCAGGAGCGGGCTCTGCGGACGGAGTCGAGGACGACTCGGCGACAGGCTCGGACGCCGACTCGGCATCGGGCACGTCGTCAGCCGCCGCTTGGGACTCGAGTCCTCTAGGATCCTCATCCGCGACCGCCACCTCCGCAGCACCGGTCACCAGGCTCACCTGGAAGTTGCCGCGGTCCGTCCGCTCCGCTTCGATGATGCCGTGTTCTGCGGCCTGGGCCAGGAATTTCGAGAACTTCGGGAAGCCCAGCTCGGCCTCGTCGAACGAGCGGTCTCTCTGAAGCATCTTTCGCTTCACGTCGGAGTCACGAACGGACTCACGCCCCGCTGCTCGGAGATCCTCCAGCGCGGCCCTCAGCAAAGAATAGGCATCCTGGAGTGGGTCATCGGAGGCCTCCGACGCGTCCGCCGACCCGGACCCCTCTTCGGGCTTGTCGCGGTCAACGCGATCACGTCTGCCTCGGCCGCCGCCCCGGCGAGTCTGGCTCTCACGCGAGTTACTCACGGCTGCGGGGCGCCCCCCGCGCCCTCTCATGGGCCCGACCTCGTACTGGCCGTTCTCCAGCTTCTTCAGCTTCACGAGCCCGCGCGAAGAAGCCTCCGCAAGGAACTTGCTGAACTTGCTGAAGCCCATGCCGGCCTCGTCGAAGTTCGCATCCAACTCCTGCATGACTTGCTTCAGCCGATCCGAGCGCATGACGTCGCTTCGCGCCACCATTTTTTTCAGCGCCTCGCCGACAAGCACCCAGGGGTCCCGAGCCTTCTGGTGGAGTTCGGTCGTCTTGGTGAGACCGGTGAGGCTCGTGTAGGAGTAATACTCGTCGCAGTTCTGAACGAGGATGTCCGAGCTCGATTCCTGAAGGCCCACGCCGATGACGTACTTCCCGTACTCCTTGAGCTTGAGCACCAAGCTGGAAAAATCCGAATCCCCCGTGAGCAGGATATACGTCCCGATCTCGGGTCGAATGAAGACGAGCTCGACCGCGTCGATCGCCATGCGAATGTCGGTCGCGTTCTTCTTGTTGCTCCCGTACGCGGGCGCGAAGATCAGATCGACCGACGCCTCCGAGAGCGGCACGATGTATTGCGGATAGCGACGCCAGTCGGCATAGGCTCGCTGGACGCTGACCTTGCCCTTGATGACATCGGTGTCGAGAAGGCTTTTGAGTTCCTTCGAGAGGTCGCTGCGCACACCCATCGTGACGTTGTCGAAGTCGATGAGCAGCGCTGCGTGAGGCGTGTCTTGCGCCGAGGAGCCCGGTCCCCCTTGGTGGGGGGCCCTGGTATACGGTGTACCCATTTGATTTTGTCTCGCAAACTGAATTGTCTTGCCGCGAGACCTCCCCACCCTACTCGCGTCGTTGGATCACGAGCGGAGTCGGGGAAGCCTGCCGGGGACGCCCACCGTGGACGCCGCGACCCCGTTAGACCGATTCGCTCTCCTACTGAACCACGCGGGAGAGCTCGACCCGCCGCACCTTACCCGTATCCGTTCGCGGTAGTCCGTCCAGGAAACGAACCAGATCAGGGACCTTGTCCTCCGCGAGGGTCTCGCGGCACCAGTCCACGATCTCGTGACCTGTGACGATCGCACCTTCGACCAGAACGATGCAGGCGCAGATGGCTTCTCCGAGCAGCGCGTCAGCCATGCCGATCACCGCCACTTCTTGTACCGCCGGGTGAGACTCGATTCGAGTCTCTACTTCGCGGGGGTACACGTTGAAGCCAGCACGGATGATAACCGTCTTGCGTCGGCCGACCAAATGCAGATACCCCTCTTCGTCCAGGAGCCCGAGGTCCCCCGTCAGGAAATATCCCTTCTCGTCGTGGGCGTTCGCGGTCTCCTTCGGTTGTCGGTAGTAGCCGAGCATGACCCCGGGCCCTTTTACGGCGATCTCTCCAACACTCTCGACGGGCAGCTCTTCCCCGCTCGACTCGACGATGCGGATTTCCGTTCCAGGAAGCGGCTTGCCTACGGTGAATCGGCGCTTGTCCGCGGGGTCATCTATGCGGGCGACAGCGAGCGTCGAAGCGGTCTCCACCAGCGAGTATGCGTTCAAGACCGAAACCCTCAGATCATCCCCGATGCGCGCAATGAGATCGTCGTGCACAGGCGCCCCGGCCACCACAGCCAACCGCAGCGAGCTCAGGTCGCGGCGGCGAGCCGACAGCTGCGCGAGTTCACTCACGAAGAGCGTCGGAATCCCATAGTGGACCGTAGCATCGTGCTGCTCAGCCAAATCGAGCGTGGCGGCGGCGTCCGCTTCATCCTGCAAGATGATGCTCGCGCCGACGAGCACCGCGGAGAGCAGCCCTGGCCCCAGTCCAAAGACATGGAAGAGTGCCGTCACACCCACCAGCCGATCCGATTCCGTCAGCCCGAGCGCATCTGCCGTGCCCGCGGCCGTGTGAATCAAGTTGGTATGACTGAGCTCGACCCCCTTCGGCTTTCCCATGGTTCCCGACGTATATACGATCGCGAAACAGTCGCGGCCCGGATCGACTGCAGCGGCGGGAAAGTCGCGCCCCGCACCAGCGGAGATCAGGTCTTCGAACTGAAAGATGCGATCGTCATACCAAAGATTCTCCTCTCCGACGGTGGCCAAATACTGCAGCTCCGGGAGCTGCGGCATCAGGTCCTCGAAGAGCTGGAGATAGTCGACCCCGAAGGCGTGTTCCACCGTGACCGCACAGACCGCCTCCGAGTGCCGCAGCACGTACTTCAATTCGGATGTGGTGAGACGAGGATTGAGCGGCACGATCGTGGCTCCGAGCTTCGCCGCCGCGAACATCGCCACCACGAACTCCGGACACGGCGGCAGCAGCAACGCGACTCGGTCACCGGCCTCGATGCCCAGGTTGGAGAAGGCTGCGGCGAGCGCTTCGGCGTCGCGCTCGATCTCACCGTAGGTCAGCACGCGGTCGTGGAGGCGCAGGTACACATGTCCGGGATCGGAGGTAGCCCTGTTCGCCAGCGCTGACGCGATCGTGAAGCCTCTGAAGCGCTCGGTGAGCGCCATGTCACCTCCAATCAAGACGGATACGTGCCGTCGGTCGTTTCGCAATTCAAGCGATCTCCGCGAGCACGTCACGCACGAGCGAGTCCGGAATCTCGCGACTCCACGCTTCTTCGTCCTCCACCTCGCCGAGCCGACGAAGTAATACGTATCGTGGCCTCCCGGAGCGAGCCTTCTTGTCCGAAGCGAGGAAACCCATCGCCGCTTCCAGGTCGACCGATGGCACCGAGTCGAGCGACAGGCCCAGCCGGGAAAGACTGGATGCTATCTGGGCTCTCGTCCCGCCCTCGGTGATACCGAGGCGTTCCCCGAGCTCCGCTTCGAGCAACATCCCCGCCGCCACCGCGGTGCCGTGGCCCATGGCGTACCCGGTAGCCGCCTCGAGCGCGTGGCCCACCGTGTGGCCGAAGTTGAGCACTTGTCGAACGCCGCCCTCCCGCTCATCCCTCGTAACCACATCCGCCTTGATGCGGACCGAGCGCACGATGGCCTCCGTTGCGGTCTCGGTGTCGACCGCCAGAAGCCTGTCAGCGGCGGTGGTGAGCCACTCGAGGTAGGCAGCGTCGAGAATCGCTCCGTGCTTGAAGGCTTCCACCAGCCCCTGTACGCGCTCAGCGTCGGGCAACGTCGCGAGCGTGTCGGAGTCGGCGAATACAGCTCTTGGCGCGTGGAACGAACCCACGAGATTCTTTCCCGCGCGCACATCGACCCCGGTCTTTCCGCCGACCGACGCATCGATCATCGCGAGGTAGCTCGTTGGGACTTGCACGACAGGAATGCCGCGCAGATACGTCGAGGCGACAAAGCCAGCCAGGTCCCCGGTAACACCGCCACCCACTGCGACTACACAACTATCGCGACCATGCCCATCGTCGAGCATGGCGTCCGTGAGCATCGACCAATTCTCGCGGGTCTTGCTCGCTTCCCCGGGCGGAAAAGAGTAGAGCCGCGCGTCGACCCCGGTCGACGTCAACGCTTCGAGCACGGCAGAGCCGTACAGCGGCGCTACGTTCTCGTCGGAGATCACCGCGTATCGGTGTGCCCGGGCGTTGTTTGGCAGCAACGTAGGGAGGCGAGCGAGCAACCCGGAGCCAACGACGACTTCGTAGCTCCCGCCGGAGACTCCGACCTCGACGCCGGTCCCATGGGCGAGGTCCGGCACAGGAAGGCCGTCCGTCACGGACGACCTGGAAGCGTAACCTCTACCGAGACGCCATCGGTGGCGCCGACGCGGAGCACGGTGGCGGCCCGACCACCTACCTCCATGACCTCGAGCGACGCGACGCCGCCGAGCGAGCCGAGCGCGTCACGGAAGCGCTCCACAAATCGGTCTCGGGCTGCCTCGTCGTCCCAGACCGAGTACCAGATCAGACCGCGTTCGCCCGTTCCTACTTCGACGAGTACGTACCGGTCGCCACCCCAGCCGTCCGCGAAGCGGGCGCTCCCGGGCCCCAGGTGCTGGTCGAGCATCACGCCCAGCTCCAGGCGGCCGAGCACATCCTCGTGCAGGATGTCGGCGCCGGAGACCGACATCGCCAACTCGATCGGCACGTCATCGGCAGTGCCACCGAGGATCTGTTCGGTCGATTTAGGCAGGTACTCACCAAACGGCGCGACCCTATCCCCCTGCGCCCACAGGCCATGCACGTAACCCGCGCCCTCGAGGTACGGAAAGAGCAAGCTCTCCTGGATCACGGGGGGCGCGGCGGCGAGCGCCGGGAACTGATCTCTCGCGCCCTCGAGTTGAGAGCGCAGTAGGTTGGCGAAATTGGGAAGCGCCCCCAAGTCAACTGGCGTGCCTTGCGCCTGCTCGGCCATGTACTCGAGCATCACGAGCGTCGCGTGACCTTCGATCGCCGCCTGAGCGGCGGTCGCCCGATCGCTCCCGAGCTTCGGGTCGGCAAGCGCGCCGAGGTCGATCCACTGGTCCTGCACTGCGTGCACGAGCTCGTGAACCAGCAGCCCCTCGAGCAAGGCTTCCGGTTGATCGTCCATCACGAAGAGCGTGGTGGAGTCCGGTTCATAGAAACCCGCGACCTGCTCCGTGTACAGCGCCAGCAACACCTCGCGCAAATCAAGCGTGTCGGGCACGAGACCGAAGAGTGCATAGGCTTCGACCGTGGCCCGGGCCTCCTCCTCGGGCAGCTCCTCGTCGAGCTTGCTCTCGAGGTAGCGGACCAATTCCTCGCGGCTGCGCATCTCGAGGCGCACGGGTTCGCGCAATTCGAGGCCGGAGCGTGCAGCGAGGTCCGGCAACAGCTCCGACGCCAGCTTCCGCAGCGTCGCGTCCGACGACACCACCAGCTCGGACTCCGGTTGCTGCGCGGTCCCGCCGCACGCACCGAAGACGAGCAGCGCCACAGAGCAAGCGAGAATCCTGGTGACCCTGACCCCCGCCGAGATCCGCTCGATCATCCTACTTTCGGGCGCTATTTGCTGCACGGTCATCGGGAGCATCACGTGGCGTATAGGGACGTGCGAGCGCGTACGAGGCGCCAGGCCCCGGAGCTTCGCCCCCACAATGCACGGGGTCAAGCCACGGTGGCTTTGCCTGTAAACGCCGGCGCTTACAGATTGCTTGACACGTGGAGCGGACCCGTCCCGCGCGTCGGTTCAACACGGATTGGAGGCAGCTAGTGAACGTACGGGCTACATGGATCGTCTCGGGCTTGTTGGCGCTGGCGCTCGTCCCCCCTTCACTCATCGCTCAGGACGGCTGGACGGTCCGGCTCGCAGGTGAGGTGGGTGGTTTCCTCTCCACTCGGGACCTTGGCAAGAACGTAGGGACTGTGCAGGAGCTCCAGGTGTTGCAGGTGACGGCCAGGATGGACCAGGCACCAGTCGTCGGAGGCGGTTTCGAGGCGGTGATGCCTGACGGTCGAACGATGTTTCGGGCGTTGTTTCGTACCACGGTGAGCGGGTCCGCTTCGGCTAAGGTGGCCTTATGCAAGATTGCCGATGACCGGGGCGCATTGTGCATCCCGCGCGTAGTGGAAGCCACAATGGCATCATTCCTCGGTGAGATCGTCTTCCTGCAAGGCGAAGCAGACGACACGTTCCGCCAGAACTTCATTATCGGCACCGGCCTCCGCTCCTACCGCTTCACCGCCGAGGCTTGTGACCCCGATGTCAGCCTCTACGCCCTGTTCACAATCTGTGAGCTGGTGCTTCCGATGTTCCAGGACCAGGTGTCCGTGCAACCGTTTGTCGAGTTCGGCTTTGGGTGGTCGTACGGAGCGGGGCCGATCAACGCCTACGTACGCGCGCTTGGCGTCGTGGGGCCATACGCGGGCGGGCGCGGCACCGCGGAGGGCAGCTACCAGACGGACGCTACCTTCGTGGGCGGGCTCAGCTTCCGCGTGCGTTGATCCGGCTGTGGCGAAAGGACTTAGCGGGGTGGCGATCGCGTTGCTCGCGTGGGCCACACCTGGGCTAGCCCAGAGCAACAGCGACCTCTTCACGCGAGCACACACGCTGGAGCGACAGGGAGACTGGCAGGGCGCTCTCTCTCTTTGGGCCAGCGCTCCGGACAGCGCCATCGGTACCGGTCGGTCGGACCCTCGCATCGGACCGGCGTTCATCGCCACAGCAATCGAGAACGACGCCCGTGACCGCCTGGAGGAGGCGTCCGCCCTGTATCTCTGGAGCTTCTCGGCCCCTGACCCGGAGGCCGATCGCGAGCACGTGACGCTCGAAGCCAGGCGGATCACGCCCCTGCTGACGCTGCGGGATTCCGCACGCTGGCAGCCCCTGTTGGAGGGGGACACGCCTACCTTGTCCATGCGCATCGCTCGCTACTGGCTAGAGCACGACCCCACGCCGGAGACCGTACTCAACGAACGACTCGTGGAGCACTGGCAGCGCATCGTAGAGGCTCGGAAACGGTATCAATACAACCGTTCGAGCGTTTACGAGACCGATGACCGGGGCATCATCTTCGTGAAGTACGGCCCGCCGGGCACCAGAAATCACGGCTTTCTGGGTTCGAACGAGATGGAACTCAAGATCCGGGTCGCCGACCCGATCGCGCGAGAGGTGATACGGCGCATGGACCCGCACCCGCAGTTCGATCTGTGGAAGTACGCGGGCCTCAACGCTGAGGAGTACACGTTCTACCTATTTGGCAACGTATGGGGCACCGGGCCCTTCGAGTTGGTCGAAGGTCCGCTCGACCTCATAAGCTCCAGCGCGCGCAACCTCTCGTCCGCCAGCAAGAGCCCCGGCGGCGTTCGCGTGCAATACTACCACGAGCTCTTCTACTACCGTGACCTTGCCATCCTGGGTGGACGCTTTGGCCGCCGCTTCGACGAATTGGCGACGCTCTGGGACGGTTATACGATGCGGCGGAACGCATACGGCGCCGGGGCCGGTCAAGCTCCGACCGCTCCCACACTCCAGACCTACAGCTACCGTTTCGCGGAGGAAGACCGGTACGCGCCGGAAGGCGTGCCAAGCATCGAAGTACGTTCAGAGTACGAGGGTGCCGCGCGCGCCGTAGAGATGGTCGTCCAGCCGGTACGAGTCTTGGACCCGTCGGACCAGCCGATGATCGTGGTGCAAGCTCTCTCAGCGCCCAGGCTGCGCCTAGGAGATCGGGCTGGGGCGGGCTACGTCTCGCCCCTGAGGGACACCGAACACACGCTGATCCTCCGAAACCGGGAAATGGAGGAGGCCGGCCGCATGACCCAGCTCGCGCCGGCGAGAGTCGGAGGAGTCTCGGTATTTCGCCTGAGACACCCGTCCCAGCCGGTGCACCTCACCGTGTATGCAAAGGCGATCGGCTCTCCGGTGATGGACGCCGACACTATGACCTTGGCCGGGCAGGGCCACGCGTATATCGACGCGCCGCTGGTCGCCGATGCTTCGGTCTTCGAGGTGAGCGACCTGGCGGTCGGGACTCCTGTCGACGCAGGGGCGCTCGAGCATGCACTCCCCTTCCCTCTGCTGCCCAGCGCCCGCATCTGGACCGGAGACGCGCTGCGCGTCTATCTCGAGCTCTATCATTTGACGGCAGATGCCGGGGGGACCGCGCGGTACGATCTCCGCTTCCGACTGCTGCCTTTGGACGACGTGGGCGAAGTGAAATCGTCCCCACCTCCCGTCACGCTCGGCATCCAGTTGGAGTCCTTCGACGAGCGAGCCCAACGTCACTTCGACATCGGGCTCGCCGGGCTCGAAATCGGCCTCTACCGGCTCGAGGTGGACGCCACCGACCTCGTCTCGGGCGCCTCGCGCTCGCGGGCGACCGAGATCGAGATCATCGGTTAGTTCTAACAGCCCGCGGTAGAAGTACAGTGGGCCGCGCGCAGGGGTCTCGCGCGTTCAAAAGTAGGCACGACGACGAGTCGTAGTTGTTCGGGCACCGCCGCCGAAGGCGGTGGTCCGAGGAGGAGAAACGACCTATTGGGCCGCGACCCCCCTGCGCCCAACACCGTAACGAAAGGATACGCATGTTTGTGGGTTGCGGTGGCACGGCCCCATCTCCGTCGTTGGGGCTCCTAGCCGTAGCGACGGCTATGGCGTCGTCGCCCGCCTAGGATTTAGGGCCGTGGCACCGCAACGCGGCCCACTGTACTTCTACCACGGGCTGCTAGCGCCGCACTCCCGTACGAATCTCGAGCGACATGTCCATGAACACCTGATCGAAAACGTCTTCAGCCTCATCGGGAACAGGCGCGGGACGCCAGTCGGTCGACACGCCACCGCGAACTTCGTATTCGCCGTCGAAGGTGACACGGAACTGCAGTCCACCGTCCAGTTCCGCGACCATCCCGCGTCCCCGGATAATGATGCGCATGCGCGCGTCCGTGGGACCGGTTACAGCCGCGCCTACGGGTGGCTCGAACGGCCGCCACTGAGACTCCCAGTACACCCTCGTTTGCGTGTTTTCCTGGCGCTGGACGTGCCAATTATCCTTGGCCCAAACCTTCATTACCGCCTCTTCCAGCGTCGGTACGAGTTGTCGTCCCAGGTCGCGGGTGTAGCGAGAGGACAGGCCCCCAGTCCCGCCCGAGGCACACGCGGCCAGAATCATGACGCACGGTGCGCAAACCAAGAACCTCTGCAGCTTCTTCATCGTATCCCTCCTGAGAACCTGAAGTACGCGCTTCACGCCGAGTATTCGCCACCAGCACCCGATCGTCAAGGCAAAAAGGCGGGCCACCGCGCTCACGCGCGGCAGCCCGCCAAGTTCAGAACTTAGAACTGGCTTTGCACAGCAGCGTGACCCTAGTTGATCACCTGACCATGCTTCCCCTCGGCCTGAACCACTTCATCGTAGGCCTCGAGAGCTGCACGCTTCCAGCGGATCGACTCGGGGTCGATCGCGTCACGCCTGTTCTGAGGCGGCACCCGGGTTGCCCGCGCCACCGAAGGAGTAGATCTCCATCAGCAGCAGGTCCAGCTCGGAGCCCGGCACCGGGAACTGAATCGTGGTGTTCGTTACCAGGTCTCCCCAGCCACGATCATCGAAGAAGTCCGACCCTGCGCCGTAGTGGAACAGCTCAATGCGCTTTTCGTACTTGAGCGCCTCCCACAGGTCTTGGCAAGCACCGGTCGTGGGATGCCGTGGCACGCAACGGGCCGATTGGTCACCGTCTACGGTCACCGGAGGTAACTCGCCGTTGGCGACGCGGTGCACGTTGATCAGGTCCGCGGCACCCTGCATGTTGCCCGTCCGGTAGAGAGCCTCGGCCTTGATGTAGTCGAGCTCCTTGGCCGGGAACGCACCGTGGATGCCGTTGCCACTGTTCAAACGTATGTGACGCCACCGCGAGTCGACGTAGTTCCCCCAGTGGTACGTGCCACGCTCCGCGCGCATGTTGTTACCAGCTTGGAACTTCTGGTATTTCCCGTCCGCCGTCGGAGTACCGGCCGTGATGCGGCGGTCGTCCGTGTCGATAACGAACGGAGTGCGCAACTGGACGTTGGTGAGATTGGCCCACGCCTGGAACTCGCCGCTCTGGTCTGAGGGTCCGATCCATTGATAGTCCGACCGCCCCCAACCTTCGTGGGATCCCGCACGATAGTGCAGACGGGACCACGCCCAGTTGGTGTCGTCGCCGAGCAACTCGAAGTCCGTGTTGCCCGCGGCTGCGACTTCGGCCAGCACCCCGCTCCAGTTCACTGCGGCGCGCGCGGCTTCGTCGCGCGCTACCTCGATCATCAGCCTCGCTTTGTAGGCGTGCGCCATCTCAGCCAAACGCCCGTTGCTCCAGGAGCTGTTGTAACCGACCCAGGCCGCGGGTATCGTGAACGATGAGCTCGCCCCCGAGATGGCTGCGTCGAACTTGGCGATCGCGGCCGCCGCGACCTCCGTGTACGAAGCCAGTTCCGGCAGAGCATTCGGATCATCGAGAGAAGTATTCTCGTCGATGATGAACGCCTTATCGAACGTCGTGGCGATCCGCGCAAGCGCCATGCCTTGAACGAACGAAGCGAACGCTAGCGCGCGGGCGTTGTCGGCACCGTCTACGCCTAACGCAACACCGCCCTGGACCGCGAGAACGCCGTCCCGAACACCAGACAGCGCCTTGTAACTGTCGCGCCACACATTGTACAACGACGATGCATATGTAGCCGACGGATCGTTGTTCCAGCCCTCTCTGGGCTCAGAACCCATCTCGCGCATCCCGAAGTTGCCCCATGACGACGACCATGCGTCGGCCATGGTGGTCATCGGGATGAAGATGCGACTGTAGTGCCCCGATCCCCACCAACTCGAGAACGAGCCGGCGATGAGGGCCTCTACGTCGGTGGGGGTGGAGATCGCACGCTCGCGGTCCGGATCGTTGAGGTTGACCACCTCAAGGTCACCGCATGCCGCTGCGCTTACTGCGATCACTACCACAGCAAGAAGTTTAGACAGCTTCATGTCGGTCTCCTAGAAAACTAGTTCGAGAACCGCCGTAAGCATACGGAAGTTCGGGTATTGGTAGTAATCCTCGGTGCCGATGATGCCACCGACCTCGGGATCGTAGCCCTGGTAATCGGTCCAAGTGAAGATGTTACGACCCGTGATGGAAACGGCCATGGACTCGAGGCCCATGCCACCACCACCAAGACGCTCAAGCAGCTCGCTGTCCAGCGTGTAGCGCAGTCCGAGCTCGCGCAGCTTGATGTAGGTGCCGTCTTCTACGTAGTGGTCGTTGTCGGCGAAGATGTTGTAGAGGTCCGAGTAGTAAGCCACAGGCTTCTTGAGACCATCTTCCTTGCCGTACTGATCCGTCTCACCGCTGCGCCAGTCGCGCGCGGCCCACTGACGTGTGGCGTTGTACTTGTCTGCACCGAACTCACCGTCGAACAGCACGTTGAGCTGCAGGTTGCCACGGCGGATCGTGTTCGACCAGTTCAGGTTGAAGTCCGGAACCGCTGTGCCGAGGAACAAGAAGGGGCTTCCCGTGTCCGGGTCCTTCATCTTGATGGGCCGGCCCCACTTCTCGCCGTTTGCGCCCGACGTGCCCCAGAGACCCTTGGCGATGCCGTCGGTGTAGCTGTTGCCGGCACCGACGTAGACCATGTATCCATCGTCGTTGGCCTGGAACATCGAGCAGTCGGTGCCCGCGGCCAGGTCGGCGCAACTCCGGGACCAGCGATCGCCGTAGAACGTGCCCAGCGCCTCACCCTCACGGACGTAGGTCGAGCCGCGGCGATATGCCGGTCGGTTGAGGTACGTGATTTCCTGCCTGGTACGGTCGTAGTTGATGCGCGACGACCAACCCATGTTCGGACTGTCGATGATCGCGGCTTCGATCGAGCCTTCCCACGTGGTGCTCTCGAGCGTACCGGCATTCTGCCACTGGCTCCGGAAGCCTGCGTAACCCGGTAGCGGCACGTTGATCAGTTGATCTTCGATCTTGTTCTCGACGTACGCAGTTGTGATCATGAATTTGCCGTACAACAACATCTCCAAACCAAACTCCTGCTCGGTGGACAGCTCAGGCTTGAGCTGGGTGTTGCCTAGCGTGTTCGGCGAGATGATGCCGCCCGAAACGCTGTAGGTCTCGTACTGGTTGGAGAAACTCGGACGACCGCCGGCCGTCCCGACCGAGTAGCGCAGCTTGAACTCGTCCATAAAGTCGATGGGCCACCAGCTTTCCTGCGCTATGCGCCACGCAGCGGAAGCACGGAAGTACGTCTGCCAGCGCTCCTTGGGGCCGAACAGCGAGCTGCCGTCGCGGCGAACCAGGAAGTCACCCATGTACTTGCCCTGATAGTCGAGTGAGCTGATGAAGAAGTAACCCTGCGCAATGATGTCGCTCAGGCTCGACGAAGCCGTCGTCTGACCGGGTTCCGTGTTGTCCAGAACAAAGACGTTGCCGACGGTGAAGTTCTGACCCGTGACGCTGTAGTTCTCGCCGTGCTGATCCTCGAGCAGGTACCGCATCTTGGTGCGCGTGGTGAGGTCACCGAACGCACGGTTGAACGAAGCCGTGATCGACGCATTGATGTCGTTGCTGAGGCTGTTGTAACGGTGCAGCGAACCTGGGTCACGAGTGATCGGCTGACCCGGCCCCAACTGTGTCTGCGCGTAGTTCAACGGAATGATGTTGAGCCGGTGGAAGTCGTACCGGTCGACGCTGTAGTTGGCTTCGAGGTCGAACCACGAGGCTGGGGACCAGCGCGCGTCCACCGCAGCCATGAAGCGCTGACGGTCGTCGTTGTAGTCCCGGTTCTCGATGCTGTACAGCGGGTTCCCCGTATTAGCGTGCGGGTCGGGGTTGATGAAGAGGCAGCCGCCCATCTTCTCGGCGAGCTTGCACTCCATGTCGTCCGGGTTCCGCGCGGCGAGATTAATGTGCGGGCCCATGAACGTCAGGCTGTAGAAGACGCTGCCGGTGACTTCGTCCTGATGGGACTTCGCGTAGTACGTGTTCAACGAGATGCTGAAGTTGTCGCGTACCTGGTGATCCAGGTTGACGCGGAACGTGCGACGGTCAAAGCCGTCGTTCCCCGCCATGACCCCCTGCTCTGCGCTGTTCGAGAACGACGCGCGGTAGTTCGTGTTACCCGAGCGGCCTTCGACCGCGATGTAGTTGACGTACGCGTCACCGGGATTGAAAAACAGATCGATCTGATCGTAGAGCTTGCCCGGATACGCGTTGTCCTGGAAGGCCGTATCAGGCGTGCCGCCATCAGCGAGCATGGGATCGCCGCTGTTGTACGGGTCGTTGTAGTCTACGAAATTGCCGTCTGAGTCGATGAAGTTACCCTGCGCGTCGAGCGCGTAGGGGTGGTACTTCGTCAGCGCGACCGCGTTGACGAGGTCGGACTTGCCGTACTCGTTGCGCACGGTCATGCGCGACTGATCGACTCGCAGGCCCGCGCCGCGGCGCGTCCTGATGTTGATCACGCCGTTCGATGCACGCGAGCCGTAGAGTGAGGCAGCGGCTGCGCCCTTCACGATTTCTACCGACTCGACGTCGAGTGCGTCGATGTCGGCCATCGTGTTGTCCGTGATCACGCCGTCGATGATGACGAGCGGCGAGTTACTCTTGCTGATGCTCGTCGGGCCACGCAGCATGATCTGCGCCGCGTCACCCGGCTTGCCGCTGCTGCTCTGTACTTTCACACCAGCGACTTGGGCCTGGAGAAGTCCGTCGGCGGACGGCGCCGGTATCGGCATGTCCGAGAAGTCCAGGTGCTCCACCGTGAACGGCAGCTTGATGCGAGGAGTCGAACCCGCCACGCCGGTCACGATCAGCTCCTGCAGACGCAGGGCCGTGCCCCTAAGTCCCACCTCTATGATGGTTGTCTGACCCGCGGTCACCACGATGGTCTGGGTGCCTGACGTGTAGCCGATGATCTCGGTAGTTAGCTCGTGCGAACCGGTCGGCACGTTGAGAATGAGGAACCGGCCCTGGTTGTTCGACAGTCCGCCAATATTGAGGGCGGTAATGTAAACCTGGGCCGATTCTAGAGTCTGCCCGGTCTCCTGGTCGGCGACTGTACCGGTGATGGTACCGGTCGCCTGCGCCAGAACGGGCGCGGCCGAGACAGCAAAAACCAGCGCTGCCCCTGCCAAAATCGGAATGCACTTACCCCAAAATTTCATCGGGTGCCTCCGCGGGGGTTGGGAAGAGCGCGTAGGTATGGTCGTCCCCCACGCGCGCGAACGAGCGTCCTAGCCCTCGTGGGCTGGAACACCAATATGGAAACGATCCCTTGGCCTGATCGGCCAACGGTTCGATCACTTACAACAGTTTGTCGGAGAGTTTCGAACGGAAAACGCTTCAAAAGCTCAACTCCGAGTAGCACGGACAATATGGGACTCCCCCCTCACACCACCTCACCCGCCACCCTAAGGAGCCTTCCTCCTGACCAGAAATCTCCTGGCGACCATAAACTGCGACGCCAGCATGGCCAATGTCAAGCAGCAATCGTCCCTGGGTTACGAGAGCTTTCGTCGTTCGGCACCCTTTAGCCACGATCGTGTTTGAGGCGTAAGCCGAGCTTGCACTAGCTTCATGGGGCGGACGCGCTGGCATTCCGCTTGCATCGGTACCGGACAGACACTCCTTCCCGACGGAAGCCGCACTGATGACGAGAGCAAGGCCGGACACCGATAGCGAGCCGGAACGGGGCCTACGCGCCCTCCTCAGTAGGTTCTGGCACCCCCGGGCTTACCTGCTGGGCAGCGTCTTCCTGGTCGCGGGCGCGATCGGCGGAGTATGGGGCTCCTGGCAGAACATCTGCTCCGGCGACGGCTGCCCCTCCATCGCGCAGATCCGAACCTTCGAGCACGAGCAGACGAGCAAGCTGTTCTCCTTCGACGGCCGTCAGATTCACGAAATCGGGTTTGAGCGCCGCTCGCCGGTGTCGATCCACGCCATGCCGGACTATGTCCCCCATGCCGTCGTCGCGATCGAGGACAAGCGCTTCTACGAGCACAGCGGGTTCGATCCCATCGGAATCGCGCGTGCTGTATTCGGCGTACTCACGTTCCGCAACCTCGGGGGCGGCTCGACCATCACGCAGCAGCTCGCGCGCAATCTCTTCGACGAAATCGGCTTCGAACGCCGAATGGTGCGGAAAGTCAAGGAAGTTCAGGTCGCACGCGACCTCGAGCGCTCGTATACCAAAGACCAGATCCTGGAAGCTTATCTGAACGAAATCTACATGGGCCGCGGGTATGGCTTCCAAAACGCAGCGCGGGCCTATCTCGGCAAGAATGTCACCGACGTGAACGTGGCCGAGGCGGCACTACTGGCGGCGATCCTGAATGTGCCCGCGTGGTACGACCCATTCCGACATCCGGAGCGCGCGAAGAATCGTCGCGACCTGGTCCTGACGCGCATGGCAGCACAGGGCTACCTCACCGTCGACGAGGCCGAGCGCTGGAAGCGCTTCCCGTTACCCGAGACGGCACCGACGGGGAACGTCACGTCGGTGGCACCCTACTTCGAAGAGTGGGTCCGTCAGATCCTGGACGATCGCTTCGGTGCCGAGATCTACCGGAGAGGCCTGCGCATCTTCACAACGCTCGACATCGACATACAGCGAGCGGCACGAGCATCGATGGAGGAGGGGTGGGCGGCCATCGAGGGAGACACGGTCAACTTCAAGCACCCCCACTATTCCGAGTTCGATACCGTGGCCAAGTTTCCTGGCTCCACGCCGTACCTGCAGGGAGCGTTCGTAGCGCTCGATCCCGTCACGGGGCACGTGAAAGCGATGATCGGAGGGCGGGACTTCGACCAGTCCAACTTCGACCGGGCTCGTCAAGCGGAACGCCAGGCGGGCTCCTCTTTCAAGCCGTTCGTATACACGTCGGCGATCGCGAGCGGGATCCCGGCGTCGTTCGTCATCGTCGACTCCCCAGTTGTGTACCCCCAGGTGAGCGGCGAAGACTGGCGTCCCGCGAACTTCGGCAACGACTTCAAGGGGCCGATGACGATCCGAGAGGGGCTGGTCACGTCGACGAACATGATCGCGATCAAGCTCGGCTGGGAAGAAGTAGGCATTGAGACCGTAGCGCAGACCGCGCACCGCATGGGCATTCGGACCGAGATCGAGCGGTTCCCATCGACCACGATCGGTGCCGCCGAGGTCAAGGTGCTCGAGGTTGCTGAAGCGTACTCGACATTCCCGAGCCTGGGCACCAAGGTCCGTCCCTTCCCCATCATCCGTGTAGAGGACTCTCAGGGGAACCTACTCTGGGAGCCCCAGCCGGAGCGGACACAGGTGCTCGACAGCCTCGTCACGCGCATCATGGTGTCGATGCTCGAAGACGTGGTGACGCGCGGAACTGGCGCCAACGTCCGCCGGGCCGGCCTTCCTTTCTCGGTGCAAGCGGGTGGCAAGACCGGCACGACCAACGACGGCACCGACGTTTGGTTCAACGGCTTCACGCCGAGCTTGGTCGCAACCGTGTGGTTCGGCATGGACTCCCCCGTCCCGATCTTCGAGGTGGGGCCGGGCAGGCGCCAGGCGACAGGAGGCGGGCTAGTCGCACCGGTCTGGGGTGCCTTCATGCGTCGCGTGTACGTGGGCGTCGACGGCGACGAAGACAACGGAGTCGCCGCTCAGCGTCCCTTGCTACCGATGCCGGACCGTATCCCCCTGCCTCCAGGACTGCACACCGTCCTGGTGGATCGAAAGACCGGAAAGCTCGCTTCGCGCTGGTGCGCCGAAGAAGACCAGTACCTCGAGTACTACATCCCAGGCACGGCGCCGACCGAGTTCTGCGACCGATCGGATAGGCGCTTCAGGGTTCCGCGAGGCGGCCGCTAGTGCAGAGGCCCGTTAGCCACCAGATCTAGAGAGGGACCACCCCGCGCTCGTCGACCCGGTGAGAGACGAGCTGGCGGAGCTCGGGGGCTTGCTCGACGTCGCCCACGGTCACTGCACGGCGCACCACATGCTCGCCCGTGTTGGCACCCTCGGCGTCCCTGGCGTGCACGGTCGCGAGCAGGTCCCCCGCCGACACCTCGTCACCCGGCTGCACGTGCATCTGGAAACCGACGCTCAGGTCCGGTTTCTGATCCATGTTGCGGCGCCCTCCGCCGAGCGCCACGACTCCCTGCCCCAGCATCTTGGGCGCCACCGCCAGAACGGTGCCTGCGCCCGCCGCAACCACGTCGAGCCTCTCAGGGGCCGTCACGAGTCGCTCCGGAGAATCGATCACACCAGTATCTCCGCCCTGCGCCTCCACGAGGCGAGCCAACCGTGCGAGCGCAGCGCCCGAGTCGAGAGCCGCTTCGACACGTGAGACGGCTGCCTGCTCGGCAAGCCCGGGCTCCGCGAGCCGCAGCATCTCGACGGCCTGGAGTTGCACGATCACGCGCAAGTCCTCCGGGCCCTCTCCGCTCAGGCACAGGATCGCCTCGGCGGTCTCCAAAGCATTGCCGATGGCGTAGCCGAGTGGTCGATCCATCGCGGTAAGCAACGCCACGGTAGGTAGACCGCGCCCGACACCGATCTCGACCATCGTCTGCGCCAGCTCGATCGCACGATGCTCCTCGGGAATGAATGCCCCGGCGCCGACCTTGACGTCGAGCACCAGCCCGGTGAGCCCTTCCGCGAGTTTCTTGCTCATGATACTGGCGGCGATCAGCGGGCGGATGGGTACGGTCGCGGTGACATCGCGCAGCGCGTACAAACGCCCGTCCAGCGGAGCGATCTCCGCAGTCTGCCCGATCATCGCACAACCGACTTCCCCGAGGACACGCTGAAATTCGTCCAGCGATAGGTCGGTTCGGAATCCCGGAATCGCCTCGAGCTTGTCCAGCGTACCACCGGTATGTGCCAAACCGCGCCCGGACATCATGGGCACATAGATGCCCAACGCGGCGACCAGCGGAGCGAGTGCTATGGAGACCTTATCGCCGACTCCGCCCGTGGAGTGCTTGTCGATGCGGGGGCCGGGCAGGTGACCCAGGTCCAGCACGGTCCCCGAGTGAAGCATGCTGTGAACGAAGGCCTCGGTTTCTTCGGCGTCGAGGCCCTGATGGAATGCGGCCATCAAGAAGGCGGCCATCTGGTAGTCGGGGACCGAGCCTTCGAGGTACGCCGCAAGGAAAGCCGCGAGGGCTTTTCCGTCTATGGCACCGCCGTCGCGCTTCTGTTCGATGACCCTGCTCGGGATCATCAACGGCGCCTCCAGCCCATTCCGATCACCCCGCTAGTGTTCAGGCGCCCTAGCTCGCGAAGCGCTTCCTGGCCCCATCGATCGCGTCATCGACCTTGCCTTTCACTTCGTCGGCGAGGTCGTCCCAACGGTCGGTCGCGGAGTCGCGGATGGTGAGGGCAGTCTTCTTGATGCGTCGGCGCGTGCGGTGACCCAACTGCGGAGCCGTGAGCAAAGCTACGCCGGCGCCAATGACTGCTCCGAGCAGCAGCCCTGAAATGAAGTTGATAACCTGCGTCTCGTGATCGTATTCCACGGTCCCCCTCCGGTCAGCGCACGCGTATCGTTGTTGTATATTAGCCTTTCCACGTACCGGCAACGAGACGGGAGGACGATGGACGCACCGGCCACGACGCCTCGGGAAATCGCGGTTCCGGTTTCGATCTTCGTTACGCTCCGCACCGAGCTAGCGAAAGAGGCAGGGGCGCTGCCAACAATTCACGCACTTCACCACGCCGGCTACCAAGCCGGGTCGGAGGCCGCAGCCGCCTTCGCGGTGGGAGGCGAAGTCGGCAGCATGGGGCAGTCGGCCTTCTGGGTCAGGCTCTCGGAGTTCTTTTCCCGGAGAGGCTGGGGAACCCTCCGGCAAAGCGGTGATCACTCCGGGATCGCCTTGCTCTCAAGTCCAGACTGGGCCGAGGCTTCACCCGATGCGGACGACTCGGAAGCAAGTTGCTGCTTCAGCACGGGGTTCTTGTCGGGCCTGCTCTCCGAGCTGGCGGGAGGCCCAGTGGCGGTTTTGGAAGTCGACTGCCGCGCGCGAGGCGACGAGCAATGTTGCTTCGCCTTCGGATCCGAAGTCGCGATCCACGACCTGTATGGCCGATTGCTCGATGGGACCAATCTGGAAGGCGCACTCGCCGCGTTGTAGCCACGTGTCCCTTCCCAGAAGTTCGGCGGGCACCGAGGGTGCCGAGGCGCGCCGCCCTGGCAAGGCGCGACGACGAGGAATAGCAGGGCTATTTTGAGGAGGAGCAACGCAGCCAGGGTGGATGCATCGGCGCCCGAATGCCGGCGAACTTCTGGGACGGGACACTGAGTGCGTGCGCTTGGAATCGACTATGGCCTGAGGAGGATCGGCCTGGCTTTGAGTGACCCGACCGGCACGATCGCGTCTCCGCTCGAAACGCTGGTGCGGCGAGCAGGCAAGCGGCCTCCGATCACGAAGCTCGAAGCCATCGCTCGGGAGGGGAACGTGGAACACCTCGTCGTCGGCCTACCCCTCGGCCTCGACGGAAGCGAGAACGAGTGGTGCGCCGAGGTGCGCTCAGTCGGGGAGCGACTCGCCGGACGCCTTTCGGTGGAGGTGTCATTCGTGGACGAGCGCCTGACATCGGTTGCCGCTGAACGCGCCGTGCGGGCGTTGGGCCTACCTAAACGCAAGCGCGAGGACAAGCGCCGCATCGACGCTGCGGCCGCCCAGCTGATCTTGCAGGCCTGGCTCGACCGGCGGACTGTATCGTCATGAATCTGAAGAGAGTCGCCGCTGCTGGTGTCTTGGTCGCAGCTTCGGCCGTCGTGTTTGTTGTATTCGTGCTGGGCGCCGGAGGAGGAGGACCACGCGAGCCGGTGCAGATCACCGTGCCACCGGGGGCGATACTCTCCGAGGTCGCTGACACGCTTGCCGCACGCGGCGTAATCCGGTCCCAGCGCATATTCGGGCTCTACGCCCGCTTGCGCGGGGACGACCGGCGCGTCAAGTCGGGCATGTACGAGCTGCGAACGTCCAGCTCGTGGGATGAAGCACTCGAGCACCTGACACTGGGTACGGTCCTCACACGACTCATGACGATTCCGGAGGGCTTTCGCCTGCGCCAGATGGCGCCGCGCATCGCGCAGATCACAGGCACGGCAGTCGACTCCGTCGTCGCGCTCATGGAGGCCCCTGGCATCGAGCGACGACTAGGAGTCCCCGGGCCAGGGGTAGAAGGCTACCTCTTCCCGGATACGTACCGCTTCGCTCCGGGCGTTCCCGTGGAATCCGTGCTCAACGCAATGGTGGAACGCTACCAAGTGGTCTGGACCGAGGACCGCCGTTCCCGCCTCGCGGAGCTCGAGATGTCCGAGGCCCAGCTCGTGACGCTGGCGTCCATCGTGCAAGCAGAGGCCCGCGAAGTGACAGAGATGCCCAGCATCTCTGCGGTCTACCACAACCGCCTGCGTGACGGGTGGCTACTGCAGGCCGACCCTACTGTGCTCTACGCCCTGGGAGGCCCACGCTCACGACTCCTCTACGCAGCGATCGATTCGGTCGCGGACAGCCCGTACAACACGTACAGCCAGCGAGGTCTCCCGCCCGGGCCGATCGGAGCACCGGGTGAGGCCGCGATCGACGCGGCGCTCCACCCCACCCAAGAGGACTTCATGTACTTCGTCGCTCGCCCAGACGGCTCACACCACTTCACCCGCACCCTCGCGGAGCACAACCGGGCCAAGGCCGACGCGAGACGCGCGTGGGATCGACTGGCGGCGGGGATCGACGGGTCAGACGGATCCAGCCCCGACCCTCGGTAACCGACACGCAGCCATCTTGACGCGGACGACCGACTCGATCTCGCTGCACGAGGCGCTTCGTGTGATGGTGGTCGTGGAGGCCGGACTAGCCGCACCCCGGTCCCTGGTAGAGGTCGTGCAAGCCGCGCTGGCCGGCGGCGCGAGGGCGATTCAGCTGCGCAATAAGGGTGACGCCGCATCGGAGCTCGTGGCCGCCGGCGCACGATTGGCCCCTCTGCTGAGACAGGCCGGCGCGTTGTTCTTCGTCAACGACCGGCTCGACGTAGCGCTCACCCTTGATGCGGACGGGGTGCACCTGGGTCCCGACGATCTGCCCGTCGCTGCAGTCCGCGCCGCGGCTCCGAAAGGATTCCTGATCGGGCGATCAGCCGACGAGCCACGGGTTGCGTTGCAAGCGGCCTCGGAGGGTGCCGACTACATCGGGTGCGGGACGGTCTTTCCAACCTCGACCAAGCCCGACGCCGGGCAGGTCATCGGCGTGGAAGGACTTCGCCGAGTGGTCGAAGCAGTGCCGGTACCCGTGGTGGGAATCGGTGGAGTCACCGTCGAGAGAGTCCGCGACGTCGCGCGAACCGGGGCTGCGGGCGTCGCGGTGGTCAACGCAGTAATGAGCGCCTCAGACCCGGCGTCCGTCGTGCGCCGCATGCTGCAAGGCTTCGCCGGCAACTAGCGCCTCCGGTACCAGTCCTCGCGCATCAGGCGGAAGTGCATCAAGAAGGCTACCTTGCCAGCTCCGGTGCCGGTCACGCCCACGCCGTCGTCTTCGTAGTCCTTACGCTGATAGCAAACACCACCGCCGTTGATCTCACCGGTCGGACAAGGCGGAGCCCACAGGTAGGCGCCCCATCCGTACCATATTCCGTCCCGAGCCGGATTGTCAGCAAGCCAGGCGTTCAATGCGTGCCCCTCCTCGTAGCTCAGCGGCTCGGCGTGCCCTGGGTCGGACGAAAAACCGCCGTAACTCCGGGATGACGTGTATACCGCCTGCACGTTCGAGAAGAAGGAGGGCACGCGACGAGAGAAGGCGGTCAGGTTGTTGTAGAACGCATCGTAGTCGGACCCGGCGCTTGGGTACTCCGGGAGAACCGTTCCGTCCTCACGCGTCGTAAACTCGTTGGCCGCCTTGTGATAGATGACACGAACCTGGTCCGGCCGCAGGCCATGGAGGAGCCTCAGCCCCAGCAAGCATTCCTCCCAGAGGAAGTCGTACTCGGGGTCGATCCAATGTTCGATGGCGTGCCCGACCCTCCCACAGTTCAGGACCAGCACCTGGAACGAGACGTCGAAGATCCAGTGGGAGTTGATGCGCGCGGTGAAGTCTCCGCACTCCGAGCGAGCGTTGCTCATGCCGACGCATATCACGACGATCCTACCGTCGACCGGAGTCACGACCGGCGAACCATTGTCTACGAGCCTGAGCCACAGCCCCTTGTACTTGCCCGGCGTCTGAATGCCGTCGTCGCCCCGGTCGATCGGGAACGGCTCGATGACGTCCAAACCGGGAGGAGACCCGTCCGAAGGGTTGGGGTTCAGGCCTGAGTCGCATGCGGAGAGGGCACACGCTACGAACACCGGCACACACCAGCGCGTTGCGCAGGACTGTGAGCGCAGTCCAGGAGATGTCGTCAGACGTTTCGAGAGCACAGGCTGTCGCTTGAAATCCCAGTCGGTAAAGTCACGCTACCCTGCGTACGAAGTATCGGACGAAACATGACTGCCCGCGAACCGGCAAGGTGGCTCACCCTCCTCCGATGAACTCCCCAGGGTTGCGGTTCGCGGCGCCGACTTCCTCCTTTCCCGGGTCCTGACCGCCCGCTGCCGCCAAAACGTGACGACGCCAAGAGCCCTGACACGCTTCGCTGTTCCGTGGATGCCGCTCGCCCCATGTGTGGCGGCACTGCTGCTCGTGAGCTGCGGTGACGCGCCGCCTGAGTGGATCGGAGAGTCGCCCCTCCGCTGGCACCAGCTGAATGTGAGCGGAACGGAAGCTGCCGGCTTCACGGCTCTCGGCGCGCGACAAACCGGCGTCGATTTCACGAATGACCCAAGCGCCGAGATGGTGACGCGCAACCAGCATCTGGCCAACGGCGGGGGAGTCTCCCTCGGCGACGTCGACGGCGATGGTCGCGTAGACATCTTCCTCGTCAATACGCGTGGCGCCAACGGCCTCTTCTTGAATCGGGGCGGCATGCGATTCGAGGACGCCAGCGATGCCGCCGGAGTGAACTTCGGTGACCGCCGGCCCAGCGGCTCCGCGCTGGTCGATATCGACGGAGACGGTGACCTGGACCTGCTCGTCTCCTCGATGGGCGCGCCCGTCACGCTGCTCGAGAACGACGGCCTGGGCGTGTTCACCGATCGCTCGCTGGAGTCCGGTTTCGAGACTTCGCGCGCTGGTAGCACGATGACCTTGGCCGACATCGATGGAGATGGAGATCTGGATCTGTACGCCGCCAACTACCGCCTCGATCGCGCCGCCGACGTCTTCTCTTCCGCGGATCGACGGGAGACGCCGGTGCTCGAGCGGCGCGACGGAGAGTGGGTCGTGAACGAGATGTATCGGGAGTACTACCGTGTCATCGAGGACGCTGAGGGCGTATTGAGCTGGGAATTCGGCCAAGCCGACGACCTCTACCTAAACGACGGCACCGGTGCCTTTCAGCGAGAGCCCATTTCAGGGAGTCGATTCCTCGACGCTGAAGGTGAGCCGCTGGAGGTAGAGGCGCAGGAGTGGGGACTGGCCGCGCGCTTCCGCGACCTCAACGGCGACGGCGCGCCGGACCTCTACGTCGCCAACGACTTCGAGAGTCCGGACCAACTGTGGATCAACGACGGGGCAGGAACCTTCCGGCTGACCGGTGCGGGGGCGCTGCGAAAAACGAGTCATGCTTCGATGTCCATCGCCTTCGCCGACGTCGACGCCAACGGTACCACCGATATCTTCGTGGCGGACATGCTCCCGCTCTCGAGCCGGCTCAGGAAAACGCAGGTCTCGACCTTGATGGAAGTCCGGCCGCCACCCGGCTCCGTCGAGGTCACGATGCAGGTGAACCGAAACACGCTCTTGCTTGGAAACGATGACGGCGCCTGGACGGAGGCGGCGCAACAGGCTGGCCTCGACGCCTCCGGTTGGTCCTGGGGTGCGGAATTCGTGGACGTCGACCTCGATGGTCATCAGGACTTACTGATTGCGACAGGCCACCCCTGGAACGCAATGGACGCAGACACGGGGGAGCGTCTGCGGCGCACCCAGGCTGGCGCCGAGTGGAAAGATGCGATGAACCTCTTCCCCGCGCTCAGACTACCCAACCGAGCGTTTCGCAACTTGGGGGACGGGACCTTCGAACTCGTGGAAGGCGCATGGGGATTGGACCGAGGAGAAGACATCTCCCACGGCCTGGCGACCGCAGATCTGGACGGCGACGGCGACCTTGACGTCGTGGTCAATCGTCTGGGCGATCCTGCCCTCGTGCTACGCAATGACTCCGAGGCGGCCCGACTCGCCGTGAAGCTCGTGGGCTTGGCACCCAACACGGGCGCGGTGGGCGCGAAGATCCTCGTCTCGGGCGGCCCCGTCGACCAGGTACGCGAAGTGGGCGCCGGCGGACTCTACCTCTCTCACTCCGACGGTCTGCAGAGCTTCGCCACGGGCTCGGCTTCCTCGCTAACGATCGAAGTCACCTGGCGGTCCGGGGCACGAACCGTGGTGGAGGCCGAACCAAATCGCCTCTACGAGATCACGGAAGTATTGAACCAGGGGGCAGGCCCGGCTCCGACAGGGTCACCCCAAGCCACCGAGGGCCCGCTCTTCGAGGACCTGCGCGCGGCACTCGCGCACACGCACGCCGATCGGCCCTTCAACGTCACTGTCGCGCAGCCTCTTATCCCCCGCGAGCTGAGCCGACTCGGTCCCGGAATCACTTGGACGGACAGCGATGGCGACGGCGACCCGGACCTGGTAGTCGGCGCAGGTGCGGGCGGCGCTGTGGCGTACTTCGAGAACCAGAACGGTACGCTGCGCAGGGCAGTCGCCGGACCCGTGCTCGAGTATGACGTGACCACGCTGCTTCCCGAGCCAGACGGGCGTTCCCTGTTGGCGGGAGTCGCCAACTACGAGGCCCCGTCTCCCACGGCCGCTGTCGAAGTGCCGACGGCTGTCTCGATCCGACTCGGCCCGGGCGGCCCCGGGATGGGCGTGCCTGCGCTTTCGTCGGACGGCTCGTCCACAGGCGCTCTGGCGTCGGCTGATGTGGACGGAGACGGAGACCTCGACGTATTCGTCGGCGGGCGTGTCTACGCGGGTGCCTACCCGCTGCCTCCCACGTCACGGCTCTTCAGGCGCCAACAGGACGGCAGTCTCGTGTACGACTCCGCCGCGTCAGCGCCGTTTTCGCGAGTGGGACTCGTATCGGGTGTGACCTTCACGGACATCGACGGCGACGGCGACCCCGACCTGGTGGTCGCCACGGACTGGGGTCCACCGCGTCTTTTCATCAACAACCGCGGCGGCTTCACCGAGAGTACGCGGTCGTGGGGCCTCTCTCCATATCTGAGCTGGTGGAACGGCGTTACGGCCGGCGACCTGGACGGCGACGGCCGCATGGACCTGGTGCTTACGTCCTGGGGCCGCAACATCGGTCTCGAGGCTCGCACGGACCGGCCGCTGCTCGGCTACTGGGGTGACTTCGACCGGAACGGTCAGCTCGACTTCCTTCTGGCTGCACGGGACGACCGGATTGGATCAGTTGCCCCGCTCACCAGCTTCGGGCGTCTTTCGAGCGGACTGCCCTATGTACGGCGGCAGACCACGACCACGTACGATGCTTATGCCGACGCTTCCCTTGCCCAGGTGTTAGGACCCGCGATAAGCAGCGGGCAGGTGTCGGAGATCACCACGCTTCAGCACATGATTTTCCTGAACCGCGGGGATCGTTTCGAGCCGCGCGTGCTGCCGGCCGCGACCCAACTCGCGCCTGCTTTCCATCCCTCGGTCGCGGACTTCGACGGGGACGGGCACGAGGACCTGATGCTCACCCAGAACTTCTTCCCCAACACACTCGGAGCCGAGCGCTTCGATGCCGGTCGAGGACTGCTGCTGCTAGGGGATGGGTCGGGCGAATTCGTGCCCCAAACCCCCTCGCAGTCCGGCATAAACCTGAGAGGAGATCAGCGCGGAGCCGCACTCGCGGACTACGACGGCGACGGGCGTATCGACCTCGCGATCGGACAGAACAATGGGCAGACCGTGCTGCTTCACAACCGCCGCGGCCGCCGCGGAATCCGGGTCCGCCTGCGAGGCGGCGCGGCTAATCCACACGGCATCGGAGCCACCGTGCGTGTGGTTTATGCGGACGGACTCGGACCCGCACGGGAGCTGCGGCTCGGCTCGGGTTATTGGTCCGTCGACGATCCGGTGGCGGTGCTGGGCCTACGAACGGAACCGGAAGGCATCGAAGTGCGCTGGCCAGATGGGGTTGTGCAGCGCGTGGACGTCACGAACGATCAGCTGGGCATCACGGTCGTGCGGGCGAACCGCTAGCGGCTCCCGCCACCCAGAACCGCCATGGGCGTCGGCGCCCGAGTATGGTACCGCCGCACGATGTCGGGATGCGGGTATACCTCACTCGGACCATAAGGATACTCGGACATCGCGTGGAAGGGCAGCGGCTCCACCCTCCATCCGTCCGCGGTATTCAAGTCCGCGTCCTTGATCCATCCGTCCGAATAGATCATGAAATCCCGGGTCCACCCTTCGGGGAGCGGCGGAGCCTTGGCAGCATCGAAGCGAAGCGTGATCTCGTCACCCGGACCCATGATCGGGTAGATATCGTCCGACTCGCTTACCAAGTCGAGCACCGAGCCGTAGCGAGTGTACGCACCCACGATCGGCCGCCACGGTGACTGCATGGACACGCTTGCATAGTCGAACCAATGGGGGCCGAACCGCCCCCCCTTCCGGTATAGCTCGGAAAAGCCACGATAGTGAAAGTCGGCCGCGACGGGCTGCAGAGTAGTGACCTCGATGGGGGCTGTTACCGCTCCGACGGTGAAGAACGCGTGGTCCCAGTAGATGTTCATGTTGGTTCGGATGCGCACGCGATGGTCTTCGCTGCGAAAGAGCCCAGATAGATCCTGAACGACGACCTTGTTCTTCCCCGCTGGGAAACTCAACGCTTCGACTGCGGTCACCCACGCTCCGGAGACGTCGATGACCTCGAGGTACGGCATGATCGTGCCCAGCGTCTCGGACTGTGAGAGCGCCACGTTGATGCTGGCGTCGGTCGGGAAGATCCAGCCACGCAGGTACAGCTCGACAGGCGCATCCACCGCGAATGCCCCGAGGTCGAGCACGAGATCGTGCAGCGCGCTCACGCCCTGGTAGCGATCTGGCAGGAATTCGTCCACGTACCGGTCGTCCGCGTGCAGCAGCCGAGGCAACACATCGGTCCCGTGCCCATCGACCGCCGAGAGCGGCGTTCGTTGCTCGGCTACCTGGTGAAGCACGAGCGGCGGGTTCGGTTCCGGGAATACGAAGCGCTCGTCCACGAAGACGTCCACCGAATCCGGATGGTCCACGACGACGAGCTCCACCTCGTCGATGTAGAAGACCTCCCACAGCTCACCCGTGATCTGGAGCTCGTATGCTCCGTCGCGCGGCTGCAAAGCGTGTCCAGGAATCTTCACGAAGCCCTGAGACGCGGCAGGCGGCGCGTACGCCGTCCCGCCCTGAGCCATGAGACCCATGGGCATGCCCAGTGCGCTCTTCCACATGAGATCGGTCAAAAACTCGAAGCGCTCTCCATTCCACGTGTACAAGAAGGGGCAAGAGCCTTTCAGAATCTGCTCCTCGATCATCGACTGATTCGCGTTGGGATAGAACAGGTTCTGCGGGACTCCGTTGGTCCAGCGAACACGGACCACGTCGGCTCGGCTGTGCTGGCCCAGACCGATATGGATCTCGGGACCCGTAACCACTCGGGTCTGGTACAGGCCGCCCGCGCGCACCTCGATCTTCGCGCCGATCCCGAAGTGGTTGTTCTTGCCACTGCCCGTCGATAGGCCGACGAGCTGCATTTTGAGGTACCGGTTCGCATTGCCGCCATCGTTGCGGATCAGTCGCACCGAGCCATCGACGGCTGATACGAACAGGTCGAGGTCGCCGTCATCGCCAAAGTCGGCGAACTCCAGTCGACGCAATGCAGGCAACTCGCCTTGCACGAGGCTGGAGAGGTCGTCGAATCGACCTGCCGAGGAGTTTCTGAAGAGGCGAATGGCCCCTGCCCCGCCGTCTTCGGACTCTCCGACCAGCACGACATCGAGCCATCCGTCGTTGTCGAAGTCCACCAGGGCCGCGTCGTGAATGATGAGCGTCGCGGCACCTTCCAACAGTACCGTCGGGCGCTCGTCCACCGCGAACCCGCCGTCTCCGTCGTTCAAGTGCAGCACCAGCCCCCGACCGCCTCGTGGTGCCGTCAGCAGATCGAGAAAGCCGTCGTTGTTGTAGTCGCCCACACGCACCACGCCTGCGCTGCCTGGCGTGAGGCCCCGGACATCGCTCACCTCGACGAAGACCCCCGACCTCTGATTGTCGAAGAGGCTAGTCGTGGACGCGCCCGAAAAGATCAGTTCCAAGTCATCGTCGTCGTCGAAATCCCCGAAGGCGGCGGCGCCTTGCACGCCCCCTGTCGCGGCCTCCGTGCCGGCGCGCCCGCGTACATCGGTGAACGTCCCGTCCAGGTTGTTGCGGTACATGCCGGTACTCAGGCTGCCCGCCACGACCAGATCGAGGTCTCCGTCCTGATCGAAGTCGATGAACAGCGGCGCCCCGCCAGCCAGCGACACCTCGAGCTGAGCCGAGACGTCTTCGAACGTGCCGTCGCCCAGGTTACGGAACAGGACTCCGGTCGCGCCTCGGGAGAGAAACAGGTCGAGCGCGCCGTCGTTGTCGTAGTCGCCGAAGAGCGCGTGGTCCGGGGCCGACCCGGTCACACCCGCCTGCGTCGAGACGTCAACGAACCCGGTGGGATCGTTCCGCCATAGAGCGCCCCCGGAGAAGACGTCCCGGTCACCGTCACCATCATAGTCCGCCACCGCGAGCGAGCGCCCACCGCCCGCGCCGGGACCAGGCATGCCCACGGTCTGCGTCACATCCGTAAATCGCAGCGCGGCCAACACGGTCTCTGGATCGCGTACCCCGGGTGTGAGCGTCTCGCTGAACGTGACCACGGGGAAGCCGAGCAGTACCCCGCCAGGCCCACGCAGCTCGAGCAAACCCTGCTGGTAGATCGGTGTCGTGCGCATCACGTTGTGGAACGCGAACGCGGCGCCCTGAGCGCCCGCGGCGTCACCACGTTGCGCGGCGAGCGAGGCTTGTTCGAATAGGTCTCTCCCTTCGACCGGGATCTCGGGCACTAGCTGACGGATCTGCCCCAGATGGATCGAGGCGCCTTCGGCCGTGCCTGCCGCGAGGTGCGCATCCACCAACTGTACACGTGCGCTCACGTTGCCCGGTTGCAGCGCGACAACGCGCTCGAGTTGAGCGACACGGCGGGCGGCTGGACCGGCATCGGTCGAGTCGGCGTCCAGCGTCGCAAGCGCGTACAGCGTTTTCACGTGGCTAGAGTCGATGAGCAAAGACGCTTCGAGCTCCTGCCTGGCCTCCAGCTCACGCTCCTGCGAGCGGAGAATTTCAACGAGAATTAGTCGCACGTCGGGGTCGGAGGGCAGCAGCTCGATCGCGTGTCGCAGCTCGGTCTCCGCGTCGGCCAGCCGCCCCTGCCTCAAATACGTGAGCCCCAGGTTCGCATAACCCAGTGGCTCGCCCGGCGCCATTTCCACGAGTCGCTGGAACTCTGCCTCGGCCTCCGGCAATCGATTTTCCTCCAGATACGCCAAGCCTAGTGTGCGGACGGTGAGCAGTGCGGCGGGATCGGCCGGAGCGTCCGCGTCCGCGCACACGGTCAGCAGAAGCGATGCCAGCATCAGGGAAGGAGCGCGACGGCGGGCACTGCGAACGTTCATCGGTGTTCTCGTACCGTAATCGTCTGGCCGGTGGGAACTGGACCAAGCTCGACCGTGCGCCCACCCCGAGGCCAACTGACGACAAAACTGTCCACCGCCGCAGCCTCCCCTAAAGCGAAGAGCAGCGGGTTCAGGACCGACTGAGAGAGATAGGACGAACCCGCGCCCACATACCGCCGCTGGACTCCCGCCTCCGTGTAGACGAGAACCAACGCGCCCAAGGCGTCCCGGTTCGGATGCGCGCCTTCGAGCCTGAGCTCGATCCACTGAGCGGACCCGGGGTTCAGGTCGTTGCGGTAGAGCCTGGGCGCCCCGCCGTTCACGGTGAGCAGCGCGTCGAGATCGCCGTCACCATCGATGTCCGCGGTCACCACGCCTCGGCCCACGATGGGAGCCGCGAACGCTTCGCCGACCAGCCCACTGACGTCGGAGAAGCGCCCCGAACCGTCACCCAAGAAGAGTTGCGGCGGCTGCTCGAACGTCTGGTCCGCCTGAACCGCATTCACACCGGGTTCGATGTGTCCGTTCGCGCTCATCAAGTCCGGATGGCCGTCCAGGTCGAAGTCCGCGAACAGCACGCCGAAGGTCAGCGGCCCCAGCGTCGAGCGCGTAAGGCGAGCGGCACCGGCTCGGTCCTGGAAGAGGTTGTCCCCAATCTGCGTGAAAAGCGCGAGCGGCTCGTGCGCGAAGTTGCCGATCGCGATCGACCACCGGCCCTCACCGGTCAGGTCCGCCACGGCGACACCCATGCCGGCGCGGGCCCTGCCGGCCTCATCGAACGCGACGCCCGCGCGCACTGCGATGTCGGAAAAGGAGCCATCGCCCACATTTCGGTACAGGAAGTTGCGCTGGGTGTCGTTGGCCACGATCAGGTCGGGCCACCCATCCGCATCGAAGTCCGCTACCGCGACGCCGAGCGATTTCCCTTCCGGGTTCGACACGCCGGCCGACTCGGTGACGTCGGCAAAGCGCCCGGACCCGTCGTTTCGGTAGAGCCTACACGACTCACCTTGGTACTGCTGGGGAGTCGCGTATGACTTGGTCGTGCCGTCGATGGTCGCGAACAGGTCGGTCTCGCTCGTCCAGCGCACGTAGTTGCAGACGAACAGATCGAGCCAGCCGTCTCGATCGTAGTCGAGCCACGCCGCTCCGGAAGACCACGCCGCCGGCGCGCCGGGTGCATTGCCCGTGACCCCGGCAGATACGGTGACGTCGGTAAAGCGTGCTCCGTCGTTGCGCAGAAGCACGTTGTCTCCGACCGCGGTCAAGTAGATGTCCGGGTCGCCGTCGCCGTCATAGTCCGCGACGGTCGCCCCCATCCCGTAGATCGACAAGGCGAGACCGGCACTGGCCGTGACGTCCTCGAAATGGCCGTCCCCCAGGTTGCGGTAGAGCCGCTGCGTAGGCGGGCGGCCCGTTCCCTCGTGTCCCGGCCACCAGGTCCCGTTTACGAGCAGGAGGTCGGGAGAACCGTCTCCATCGTAGTCGAAGAAGGCCGCTCCGCTGCCCACCGTCTCCGGCATCCACTTCTCGCCGAAGGCACCGTTCTCGTGCACGAAGTCGAGGCCCGATTCCCGAGCCACCTCGGTGAAGCGCAAGTCGGTGCCCTCACCGGCGCCGGGTGCCGTGGCATACGCGCCCTCCGAGTACTCGGGCGCGGATTCTTCGACTGGCTCTTCTCCCCCGCATGCCGAAATCGCGAGCACGCACGCGAAACGCAGGGCCGACGAGGGCTTCGCGACGTGCCACCTCGAGACATGGCTGGCCAGACCGAGCCGCTTCATCGACGGATCTCCAAGCGATGGGTCGGGATCGGCTGGGCCATGATGTTGGCTCCGGGATCACGTGCTCGGTACGCCCGAGTGATCTCCTGTGCCGACTCGTCGATGCCGTAATACAAGTAGGCTGCCTCGGCGCGATCAGCCTCTGCCTCCCGCCCGAGCGCTCTCAAGGCAAGCATGCGGTTATAGTGCGCGACGCGGTCCTCAGGATCGATCTCGAGCACCTCCGCCAACGCTTCGAGCGCGCGTTCGAATTGCTGATCCAGGAAGAGCGTGCGCCCCATGGCCCGCCAGGTCGCGCGGTCCTCGGGGAAGACCTCGAGCACGCGCTCGTACGCGAGCACGGCCTCGGAGTAGCGGCCGTCTTCCTGTAAAACGCGGCCCCAGACCCACGCCGCACGAGCGTCGCCGGTGGCCACTTCCTCCGCGCGTGCCAACCCGTCGTAGGCGGCCGTGAGGTTGCCTTCCGCCAAAGCCGTCTTGGCGAGATTCAACGGTCCGTCCGAGACGTCCGGGCGCAACGCGGCTACAATCTCGAATGCGTTAGCGGCGCCTCGGGTATCTCCCTCGAGCAGCAGCCCGATACCGTAGTCGTTGTAGCGAACCCATTGTTCCGGGAGCCGAGGAAACGATGGACCCCCGTCGACTGCCGTCTGGCCCACCACGAGCACGCGCACCGAGTCCGATGCGATTTCTGTGACCGGCAGGTCGGGCACGTCATCGAAGCTGGCAAAGCCCGCCGGGTTGCCTGCAAAGGCGAACTCCGTGTACGCGCGGTCGAACTTCCTCCACAGCAGCCGAGCCCGAACCGTAAGGCGCGACTCCACCCACGCATCGGGAAGTACGAGCTCGAAGTGCGCGATATCGGCTGAGCCTGGACCAATCACGTTCTGGTAGACCGTGACGTGGATGTCCTGCGCGTTACGCCTGTGGATGGCGTCTCCGTCCTCATCGACGATGACCGCCTTGAACGTGTGCGCCATGGGGTCGAGGTAGCCGTCCGCGCCGATCTCGCCACTCGCGACGAGCAGGTTGCCCTCCTCGTCCTCGATCGTGAACTCGAGCCAACCCTCATTCGAGTCGTTGGTACCGCCCGGGAACGTGTGTCCGACGCCCGCGTTGCGGACCACGACATCGAACGTTAAGGGAACGCCGGCCTCCACCTCGGAAGCATCCCACTCGAGCGGCATTGTCACGGCTCGACCAGGTGCCTTCACGGCCAGAACGTCCACGGTGAGCTTCGAATCTCTCAGGAACTCCTCGATGCGCCGGACCGTGGCGGTATCCGCACGCAGATAAGGCAGCGCGGTGTTGACGGCCAAGAAGCGATGAGAGCGTACCATGCCATTGTCCGCCGCCACATCGCCACGAGGCGCCGGCTCCAAGGGCATATGACAGTCCTGACAAACGCGTTTGCTCGGCGGTAGATAGAACGTGCGCGCCGCGTTCAGTGCGACTCCACTGTCGTCCCAATTGTCGAAGTCGTCCTGCCCCCGCAGCCATCGGTAATTGTTGACCGGCTCGGTGAGGCTGACCTTGTGGCACGTCGCACAGAATGCGCTCTCTGAGTGGAACGGCTTGAGCAGTCGCGCCTTGTGCACCGCTGGCCGAGCCTTGACCGCCAGGTCATGCAGGTACCTGCCTGACGAGCCTGGCGGGGACGCAGGAAAGAGATAGGGGTCCTCCTGTTCGTCCGGGATGTTGTAGTTCCCGTTGCCGGTCTGGTCATGGACGCGGTCGATCGCGTGGCACGCCAGACACGTCAGCCCTGCCTGGGCTTCGAGGCTGGTACGATCGATCTCCCGCCCCATGGTGCCTGCGAGCATCAACGCAGGGTCGTGACAGCCGCTGCACCACTTGCTCTTTCCGCGGCCAACGCCGTCAACGTCCTCGGGGAACGAAGCGATGTGCTCCTCCATCCACGGATTGGTCTCAAGTGCGCCTCTGCGCATATCCATGATGGTCGCTTCGTAGAAGGGGTTGTTGAACGAAGCAAAACGGTGCGCCGAGGTCGCCCACTGATCGACCACGTCCGGATGGCAGGTCTCGCAGGACTCTGCGCCGATGCGCGCCTCCATCACGAAACCGCGATCGGCCACTTCCGCGCGTACTGCATCCCGCGACGTCCCAAAACCCGGAGTAGTCAAGATTCTCGCGGCCAGATACGCGCCGGTCGTGGTGGTCGTGGCAGAGGGGAAGAACGGGCTGGCAGGCGGCACCGCGGCAACCGGCACCCAGCCCGCCGGGCCGAACCTGCCCGCCAATAGCTGCTGTACATCGCGGTCCGCGCCGCCCGGAGCCGTCGACGGTGCGGCAAGTGTGCCGCCGCCGCCCAATACGAGCGCTCCGTGGGCCAGGAAGAGAGCGAGCGCGGCAACCGAGATCCCCCCTAGGTAGCGCGCGAACTGGAGCCCGTCAGGGCGGGCAAAGCTCACCATGCGATGCACGATGTACGCACCCACCACGACCGACGATGCAACTACGTGCGTCCACCAAGCCCACTGGTTCTCTCGGGTTGCGGCGGCCGAGAGGATGAAGAGCCCGGTTACGAGCAACGTGATGCCCAGCACGGCGTACGCCCCTCCGGACCAAGCGGAGGCAGCGTGGTATCGGCGCCAGACAGTCGGCAGGTGCGCCACCAAGAACACGATCATTACGCCGACCAGCGCGATGCCCACCCCGGTGTGCGCGAGCAGCATGAACTGATAGAAGCGGGGTAGTGTGTCGGCTCCCAACGCAAAAGGCGTAAGCCCCACGCCTGATGCGAATCGCACCAGTAGTAGATAGACCGTATCCGCCAACAAGAACCCCGCCACCACAATCGCACCCGCGAGCAGCCGCCGTAGCCAGCCCGGCAACAACGAGGGAAGTCGGGGACGTGGCTGCGCCTTCGAGCGACTCATCGATCCGCTCCCAAAGCGAACGGCGCGCGCTCGAGCAACTCTGCCCCGGCAGCGCCTTCGGTCACCCGATAGGCCGAGTCCAATTCGAGGCCGATCAACTCCTGAGAGTTGCCTGTCGTCGGCCAGCGCACCGTGACCAACAAGACACGCTCGGCACGGCCCAATCCAATGTCGAGCCGAAGAGGGTTACCGCCGAACGAGCTACCGCTCGACACGACTCGGTGGATATCTCGCGTTTCGCCATCCATCTCCACCGTGACGCGTACGCGCGCCCCGATCGCGGACCGATTGCTTTCGACTCCCACCAGCCAGAGGGAGAGCCAGCGATTGCCACGCCCTGGATTCTCGAAGAGCACGTTGTGGGCTACGTCGCCCTCGTAGGCGCCACCCATCGCGGCAAACACGTCTTGATCGCCGTCGTGGTCGATATCGCCGAAAGCGACGCCATGGCCCTTCTGGATCAGCCCGAATCCCCCCGAAGTCGTCACGTCTTGAAAGTGCTCGCCCCTGTCGTTTCTAAACATCCGGTTGGGCATCAGCGCCTGGAAATATGCGTCCCCGGTGCCCACGTAGAAGTCGAGCCAACCATCGTTGTCAAGATCCCCGAAGTTGGACCCCATCGCGAACTGGATACGGTCGAGACGAACCGCCTCGGAGACCTCGTCGTAGGTGCCGTCGCCCCGGTTCCGATACAGACGGGGCAACTCCGATGCATGAGGCAAATCGAGGTACTCCGCGGCGATATCCCCGAAGTTCGTACGATACCCCGCCACGAAGATGTCGAGCCAGCCGTCGTTGTCGTAGTCCCAGAACCAGGTTGGGAACGCGTCGCGTGGCTCGGCCACGCCTGCCTCGCTCGTCCGGTCGCTGAAGCTCCACGCCCCGTCCGTCCCCGGGCCCTCGTTGCGCAGCAGGACGTTGGGCGCATTGGTGCGCGACACGTAGAGATCAGGGCGGCCGTCGTTGTCGTAGTCGCCCCACGTGACGCCCTTCACGATGCCCGTAATTGCCACACCCGCTTCATGGGCGATATCCAAGAACGTGCCGTCTCCAAGATTTCGGAACAGTTGGCAGGGATGGGGCCGCTCGCCGAACGTTTCGTTGCCGACGAAGAGATCGAGCAACCCGTCGCCGTCGAAGTCCGCCCAGCTCGCGGTCTGGCTCGGATGCATGGGCCACAGAAGACCCGCCTGCTCCGTCACATCCTCGAACGTGCCGTCACCTCGGTTCCGCAACAGGGAGTTGACCTGCCCCTCGACCAGCCAACCGCCGCGCAGGACGAAAACATCGAGATCGCCGTCGTTGTCGTAGTCGGCCTGCACGAGGTTGCCGCCGCCCCAGAGACCCTCGAGCCCGGCCGCCCCAGTGAGTGACTCGAACGTGCCGTCGCCCCGGTTCAGGTGATATCTGAGCGGGTCCCGGAGCTGCCAAGACGACGCCATGAGGTCGAGCAGACCATCTCCGTTGAAGTCGTCCATGACCCCGCCCCCTACGTGTCCGACATCGTCCACGCCCAGGGCTGGGGCGACGTCCCGGAACCGACCGATCTCGTATTCGGACCGGAAGGCAAGTTCGGGAATCCGGTGCGCATCAGGCACCCCCGTCGGGTACGTACCCACCATCATGTGGGCGACGTTGAGCATCCATCTGGCTCCGAGGTTGTCCGGGTCGCGCCCGAGCAGTTCTTCGTATATCGGAATCGATGCCAGCGCCCCCCTGGGAGCGGTGTGCACCAATTCCGCAGGCACAGGGACGAGGCAAGCGACCGCGCCGATGCCATCGATGCAGTTCTCGAACTCTCCAAGCCTAAGGTGTGCCGTCGCCAGGTAGTCCAGAAGAGACTCCAGGAAGCTCGAGGGCGCCCGCTCGGATGGCGGCGCATCAGCCTCGTACTCGGCCAGGTCGGCCCGCAAGGACTCCAGGAGCTCGATGGCGGTTTCGAGTCGTCCGGCGTACAGCGTTTGCTCCGCGATGGCCAGCCGAAAGAGCATCCGTTCCCGGTCGTTCGTGCGAGCCGGCAGCGCCTCCATGGCCTCGAGCAGAGCGGAGTTCGCAAACCGGTTCTTCACCGGATCCACACCGACGACCGCCGCGTCCAGGTACGCGGCCATGTCGAATGGGGCCTCGGCTTCGGGCGAAGAGCACGCGACCGCCGCCAGGGCCAACGGGACACATAAGAGAAGCGCCGGCAGGCGGGAATCGATTGTCACCCCGCGCTACTCCTGTGTGTGGTGCTCGACACGCCGCCGAGGATCGGTGTGGCGTGCGTAAGGACTACGGAAGATGTTGTGGCGTTTCTACGCGATCAAGACGAGGGCAGGCGGATCACGATGTGGACAGATCCCGCCTCGAGCGGCGTTTCTGACACGCTCCCGTCTGGCCAACGGACCTCGACCGCTCGCGCCCGCCCTGAAACGCCCAGAACCTGAACCGCGTCGTCGCTCGACCAGTAGCCGGATCCCGAGCGAATCTCCCGAGCGGGTCCGACCGTGTCATCGTACAGGAGCCGCATACGCGCCCCGATGGCGGTCGGATTCGAGGGCGGCCCCTCGAGCACCACCCGCAGGCCGGGGCGGGCCCCCACGTTGTGGAATAGCTTTGTCTGCGTGCCGTTCTGCGCCACCGCCAGATCGATCCGAGCATCTCCGTCGTAGTCGGCGAACGCAGCGCCACGTTGGTCTCCATATACGATCAGGCCCGAGCGCGCCGCCGAGAGCGCACTCAGATCTCCCGTGCCGTCACCGAGGAGCACCAACCCACGACCGGCGTCGTACCGGGGCGTGAAGCCCTCCGTCGGGAAGAAATTCTGCGTGATGACGACGTCCTCGTGCCCGTCCCCGTCGATATCGGCCACCCCCACGTGATGGGCGGGGGCGAGCTGCGCCTCGACAGGAAGCGGTCTCGCTTCGAAGCGCCCGCCGCGATTCAGGAGCACCGTGTGCTCCAACGTTTCCGCTCGCAGGAGGAAGAAACTCGACACGTCGGTGCCAATCACACCGGCAAGCGTCGACTCGGCGTAGTCGCCGAAGTTACCCAAGCGAGCGCGCAGGGATGGCACGGCGCTCCGCATCTGCTCGTAGCGCGCCAATGGATAAAGAGGACCTCCCTCGGTGCGCGCCCGCGCGAGCAATACTTCCCATGTGCCACTCTGGTCGATGTCGCCGTGGACTAGGGTGAGGAGCCGGTCTGGTGACGTCACCAGTCGCGAATTGAGGCCTTCGTTGGTCGCGACCAGATCCATGCGGCCGTCGCCGTCGAGGTCTCCTGATGTGATGCCCCGCCAAAGGCCTGTGAGCGAAGCCAATCCCCACCGCTCGGTGACGTCCGTAAAAGTACCGCCCTGATTCAGGAAGAGGCGGATCGGACCCCATTCCACAGCCAGAGCGAGGTCGGGGTCACCGTCGTTGTCAATGTCGGTGAAGACCGCGCCCGAAACGAGTCCGAGATCTTCGAATCCGGTCTGCTCGGTATCGCGATACACGCCTTCTTCGTTGATGAGCAGGCGAGACGTAGCCGGCAGTGGGTAAAAAGCCGGCACCGTACGGCCTCCAACGAACAGATCCAGGTCCCCGTCCCCGTCTACATCGGCCTGAGCGAGCGGACCTACGGAGCTGAGCAGCGGTTCGGCAACCACCTCTGACTCCGATCCGCCTCGCCAAGCGAGCCGCGTCACGCCGGCGAGGCCCCGTGCCTCCGCCGCCGACTCGGCGTCGAAGCTCGTCCTGCCGACAAGCAACGACACCACACCAGCACGCCAGGAAGGCAGGATCGTCGTCTGGTCGTGCAGACTCGTCGTGCCCGGCACCGACGTGAATCGCCCACCGTCGTTGAGCAGAACCGACGTCCGGCCCCCCTGCGCGGCGGCAATGATGAGATCGGGATCTCCGTCTCGGTCCACGTCGGCCCAGGTCACGCCGGGCCCGAGCCGGGACAATTCGTACGGCAGCAGCGGCTGGCGCGCGAGGTCCGCGAACGGCTGTTCTCGGTGCCGGTGGTCGAGCGAGCTGGAAACGTCCTCGAAGATAGCTTCCACGAAAGGGGACCCCGTGACGTCCGGCACCCGCTGAGCGCCTGATTCACGGACCTCGTACAGGCGGTTCGCAGCAACCGAGATCAGTGTCACCCCACCCCTCGGCCAGGTCACCTCGAGCCGCATCTCCCCTTCCGAGGCCCCCGCCGCGAAGGACACGAGCGTCTCTGAACCCGAGAGGTAGAGTCCGCCCGCAGTGATTTGCTTGTCCTGAAACGGTACCGGCGTGCCTGTACCACCACCGCCCAGCAGTCTGACCCGAGCTCCGATCGCCTGGGTGTTGGGGGCGTCCCCGACGAGGCGCACCGCGACCCGTGCCCCGGGGGCGTCGTTGCGAAGCATCAGCACGGGCATGTTCAGGCGACTGAGAACGACGTCCAGGTCTCCGTCTCCGTCGAGATCGCCTGATGCGATCCCGTGAGAGACGTCGGGTGAGCGGGAAAACCCCCACTCCTCGGCGACTTCCTCGAAGGTGAGGTCGCCGCGATTGCGGAAGGCTCGGTTTCTCGTCGGCAACTCCGGATACAGCGACTTCGCCTCGTTCCACGTGACCGAGCCGCGCAGCCCAGTGATGCGCTCGAGCGCGTCGCCGTCCCTCATGTCCCTGCCGTGACCGTTGGCCACGAGCAAGTCCTCGAACCCGTCGAGGTCCACGTCTAGGAACAGGCTCCCCCAGGTCCACTCCGAACCGTCGACGCCCGCCATCTCGGCGATCTGCGCCCAGGTACCGTCACCGCGTCCCAGAAACAACGTGTTGCGGCCGGCTTGAGGGCGGTCGGCGATTCGGCCCGGCGGCTTGTCGAGAGCGGCGTGCAAGGGGACTTGCTCCAGCCTCCGCCCTGCCTCCGAGCTCAGCATGTCGGCTACGAAGAAGTCGACGTGTCCGTCGCGATTCACGTCTGAGAAATCGACCGCCATTGAAGCATGGCTCTGAGTGCGCAGCGCGAACGGGTCCGCGAGGCGGAACGTGCCCGAGCCGTCGTTGAGCCACAGGTAGTCGGGGTCGTCGAAGTCGTTGCACACGTAGAGATCCACGTCGCCGTCGCCGTCCACGTCATAGAAACGTGCCGCGAGGCCGAAGTCGTCTACGTCACGAGCGAGCGGCACGCCATCCGCGTCGAGGAAACGTCCTCCCGTCCAGGAGACCGCCTCGAAGTGACCCGTACCGTCATTCAAGTAAAGGCGATCCGGATCCGCCTGCTCCGCCGCGACCTGCACGCCGTCGCGCATTTCGAGTCGAAAGTGTTGCTGGAATTCCTCCGCGATCCGACGCTCACCGTCCAGCTCGACGACCAGATCGACCGAGGCTCGCTCGTAGGGGCGCAGCACATCGGCAGCACTCTCGACCTTGTAGTTGGCCACATACAAGTCGAGGTCGCCGTCGGCGTCCACGTCCGCGAACGTGGCGCTGGTGCTACCGAGCGCCGAGGAGAGGCCCGCGTCCGCGGTTGCGTCCTCGAAAGAGCCGTCCCCAAGGTTCAGGAAGAGCGCGTTCGGACCTCCGAGTGCGGTGACGAAGAGATCCAGGCGACCGTCGCCGTCGACGTCCGCGAACGATGCGCCCGTGGAGTAGCGGCCGGGCGCGCCTACCCCCGCCTCTTCGGTCACGTCTTCGAAGCGCCATCCGCCCAGATTCCGGTAGAGAGCGTTGGAGCCCTCCAGGCGAGGAAAATACAGGTCGGCAAGTCCGTCACCGTCGTAGTCCCCCACTGCCACACCCGAGCCCACGAGCAGGTGGTCATGCTCGATGGCCGCGACCCGCGACAGTCGATTCCCGAAGTCCACGCCTGTGCGGCGAGGCGACATCTCGGTGAATCCCGGGTTTCCCCGCTCGCGTATCGAGAGCTCGCGCCATCGGAAGTCCTCCGCCTCCTGCCACGGAGGGGTAGCCTCGCTTGCACAGCCGGCGACAGCGAGAAGCAATAACAAGGACGCGCGCAGCGGACACACCATCAGGTCATCCTCGATTGTCCATGGCGTAGAGTAATCGGAAGCAGTTTGCCCGAGTTCCGTGCTCAGGCGAATGTTCGCGTCGTCGTTTCACCCGCCCGCAACGAAAGCGTTCCTATGGAAAGGGCTCCAAAACTGTTCGTCCGAGTGTTCGTCTGTCTAGCAGCCTGCCACCTGTTCCCGGCGGCAGGGCCCGGCGACGTCGCGGCACAGTCGCAAACCACGTCCGCGATACGAGGGATCGTACTCCTGGCGAGCGATACCGCGCTAGCCGACGCGACGGTGACGGTTCGGCACGTTCAGACGGGTGTCGAAAGGAGCGTGATCACCAACGCGGACGGGCGTTTCTTGTTGCTGCTCTTGCAGCCCGGCGGACCCTACGAACTCACGGCCACGCACTTGGGTTACGCTGAACTCACGCTCGAGGGTATCCAGCTGCAGGTCGGGGAGATGCAGACGCTGGAATTGTACCTGTCCGAGCAGGCCATCGAGGTCGCGGGCATCGCGGTCAATGTCGAGCGTGCCGAGATCTTCAACCCAGGCCAGATCGGGCCCGCCACGCTACTGAACGAGCGCTTCGTCGAGTCGGTGCCAATCCTCTCACGAGACGTCATGGAGCTGGCGCTCCTGTCCCCCCAGGTGACGACCACGGAGAACGGTGGCTTCTCGGTCGCGGGCCAGAACGACCGCTACAACCAGGTGCTCATCGACGGTGTGGGCAACAAGGACCCGTTCGGGCTGACGGCGGGCGGCGTGCCAGGCGGCCAGGCCGGCGCGAAAATGCTGCCCCTCGACGCCGTGGCCCAATACCAGATCCTGATCGCGCCCTTCGACGTTCGCCTCTCCGGCTTCGCCGGAGGCGTGATGAACGCGATTACCAAGGTGGGCACCAACGAATGGAACTTCCGAGGCTTCGCCGTCGGGCGAAACGAAGCGCTCATGGGTGACCTCAATCTTCCGACCGGCATCGTCGAAGCGTCTGGCGTGGACCGATCGCTGTTCGGGTTCAGCGCGGGTGGGCCGATCGTTCGCGACCAGGTGCACTTCTTCATCGCGACCGAATTCGAGGAGCGAGCCAAACCTCCCACGGGCTTCAATCTCGTGCGCGACGATCCGGCCGTCATCCAGATATCACCGGCATCGATGGGGGCCTTCCAGGAACTGTTCGAGAGTTCGTTCGGCGTCGATACCGGAATCGGCGGTCCCTATTCGCTCAACCAGGAGCTCGCGAATATCTTCGCGCGAGTCGACGCAACGTTGGGAGGCGGTCACCGCCTCACGGCGCGCAACGTCTTTGCACGGGCACAAAACGACGATACGCCGAATCGCACGGTGTTCGAGCCCTACGAGCTGTCGTCCAACACGGTCCTCCGCGAATCGGCGACGAATACGATGTCGATTCAGCTCTTCTCAGAGGCGAGCAACGGAGGAGGCAACGAGCTGGAGTTCTCGGTCCAGCGCACCACGGATCATACGACGCCGATGAGTTCTTTCCCCCAAGTCGAAGTCGACCTCAAAAGTCCGGTCGGCGACGGTCTGGCTTTCACGCGCGCCGTCCGTGCCGGCGCTCAATTCTTCGCGCAGGCGAACGACCTCGAGCAAACGACGGTCAGGTTGACCAACACGTTCACGCTGCCGACCGCAGGGGGAAGCACCTACACGCTGGGCATGACCGGCTCCCTGAACAGTCTCCAGCACGAGTATCTGCCAGGCGCGCTCGGGGACTATTACTTCTCGAGCATGGGACACCTGGCTAACAACGCGCCCGAGAGATACCAGCGTAGCATTCTGCTGCCGGGCCAGAATCCCGCGGTCAACTTCTCAGTGCTCGAGGTCGGCGCTTACGTCCAGAACGAGATCAACGCCGGAAAAGGGCTGACCATGCGCTTCGGCATGCGCGTCGACGTGCCGCACATGCTGGACACGCCCGAATACAACGCCGAATTCGACGACTTGTTCGGTTTCGACACGTCGAAGCCGCCGTCCGGGCAGATCCTCATCTCGCCGCGCTGGGGCTTCAATTGGCAGAGTGAGGGTCAGCGCACCACACAGGTCCGCGGCGGCGCCGGCTTCTTCACCGGACAACTGCCGTACGTGTGGCTCTCCAACGCGTTCCACAACACCGGTCTACGATCCATCACCGAGGTGTGCACGGGTCGGCGGACGGACGACCCGCTGACCGGAAACACGGCTCCCGGATATGATCTGGGCAACACCCCGGTGGGGTGCCTCAACGGCCCGCCCATTACCGTGCGGCCGGTCACGGTCTTCCACCCGGACTTCAAGTATCCACGCTACATCAAGTTCTCGGCGATCGTCGACCACGAGCTGACGTCGCGCCTGAGCGGATCGCTCGGCTTCCTGTTCAGTCACGCCCGCAAACAAGTCTCTGTCGAGGAGAGGAACCTCGACGGTCCGGACGGAGACATCGGCCCTCTCGAGGGATACGGAGGGTTCGAGCGTTCGCACTTCGGCAACCCCACGCCCAACGGATTCGCGCCGGTCCGCGACCATCCGGAGTACGACCAGGTGTTGCTCGTCACCAACAAGGGTAACGACTGGACCTATTCGCTCACCGCAGAGGCACGCGGATTCATCACAGACGACCTGGCGTTCCAGGGCGGGTACTCGTTCGCGCGCTCGTTCGACAGACAAAGCATGACCCAGGTCGACATGATCTCCAATTTCGGATTCAACGCGACCGAGGGGAATCCCAACCAGCCGCTGATGACCGCTTCGAACTTCGACCGGCCTCACAAGTTCGTGATGTCAATCTACGGGAGTCCGCTGCCGGCTCTGAGAGACACCGACATCTCCCTGCTCTATACGGCTCAGTCTGGCCTGCCGTTCTCCTATGTTTACCGCGGTGACCTCAACGGCGACGGGTATCCGGCGCTCGGGCCGGCGTTCGACCGCTTCAATGACCTGCTCTACGTTCCGAACCTCGCGACCGAACTGCCCGCAGGCTTCGCAACCACTGCGCTGCTCGCCGCCGCATTGGTGGAGGACGAATGCCTTAGCGCGCATCGGGGAGAGATCCTTAGACGAAACGACTGCCGGGCTCCTTGGGAGCACCGCCTCGACTTGCGCGTCACGCACGCGGTGCAGGCCGGTGACGCACGTATCCGCTTCGAGGTCGACATGATCAACCTGCTGAACTTCATCAACTCGGACTGGGGCGCCATTCAGTCCATCCGCAGCAACGTTCCGCTGCTGGAGCCGTCAGGGCGGGCGCAGAGCTTCGGCGAAGTGGGAGAGCTGTTCTCACGATGGGCCGGCGGAGCCTTGCCATCACGCGACCAAGAAGGGAGACTAGTACCACCGGACCCGTGGTCGGTGCTGACCCCCGATTCGCAATGGCAGGCGCAGTTCGGAATCCGGGTAACGCTCGGGGGCAACCGGCGGTAAGGAGGAGTTGTAGGTTTCGCCGGAAGAGGCCGAAGCTTAGGCCAAGGAGGACGCATGAGAACCCGACGCACCGCGAGAGACCGAGCCTTACGAAGGGGGATCTTGACCGCGCTCGTCGTGCTGCTCGCGGCTGGGGCCGTGCCGGCCGAGGAAAGAGCTGCTAACCTGCTCGGTTACGTGCGCGGCCTCCAGACCCGTCAACCGATCACTGGGGCATCGGTCAAGCTCGAGTCGATGAACACCGTAAGGGTCACGAACGCGCTCGGCTTCTTCGCATTCACCGACGTACCGCTGGGAACGCACGAACTCGTCATCGAGTCGCTGGGGCACGAGGAGCGCCGCATCCAGGTGCGGCTCAGCGAGGACAAGAGCTACGAGACCGATGTCGAGCTCAGCACAGAGCCCATCTTGCTCGAGGGCTTGACGGTACGCGTGATCCCGCGGCGTACGTTCAACGAGCTCCGCGATCTCGACATCCGCCTGTCGCGCGGCTTCGGCAATTTCGTGCTGCGCGAGGAGCTGGAACAGCGCGGAGGCAACCTCATCACGCTCATCCAGGGAATGCCGGGCGTCCGTGTCCAAGGTTCGGGCAGCACGATGATGGATCGGACAGTCGTGCTCCGGCGCGCGTCGCACATCGTGTCCCCTGAGCCAGGTGTCCTCGGCATCGAGTATTGCTACCCGGCAATCTTCGTCGATGGCCGCCGCTTCAGCCGCAGAGCATCGCTGGGTGATCAGCCCACGGACTTGACCGAGTTCCTGGCGTCCGACATGGACGCGGTGGAAGTGTACGGGGGAACGTCGGTGCCGGCGGCCTTCGGCGGAGGGGACGCCGCGTGCGGCGCGATCCTCATTTGGACCCGCCGCGGTCCGCGTTGGATCGGAGGCAGGGACAGCTAGCCCGCGCTCGAAGAGGTCCAGCGGCGCTGGGTCAGAGGCAGTCTCGAATCGTCCAACCCTCGGGCTCGCGCTCTGCCGAACAGCGAAAGCTGTACCAAGTGTGGTTGTTCTCCCGGATGGTTGCAGTCACGCGCGCGAGATTCGGCGTCACCCACTGCGGGTGACTGATCCCGATCGCGATCGCGCGAGCCCCCGACTCCACGAGCACTTCCGATAGGTCGTCGCCCCACTGGCAGGCCGAGATGGGCAGCACCCGCGGCCGTACCTGGGCAAGCCGGGACAGCAGATAGGCGGGCGGATCCATGTCCTCGCTCCTGGCCGCGATCGCGGTCGCGATGCGGTCTCGTCGTCCAGCCCGCTGGCCCACGACAAGGCAAATCGCCTCGGGCTTGCCGAGAAAGTCCGAGGGGTCGTAGTGCTCCGCGAGATAACGCACCGCGGCGCCTTGCACCGCCTGCGCCTCCCGAGCCGGCGTGCGCCCGCCCCACACCTCCTGACTGGCCGCGCATGCACCGAGCGCGAAGACAGAAAGCACGATCAATCGCTTCATCGATCCTCCTGGCAATGCCGCACTAGGGCAATACGCCGCGGAGCGCCGGATGTTGCCTGCAGCAGGGGGACTAGCCTGGAACGACCGTCGCCGAAAGGATCGCATCGAGTGGCTCGAGGAGGTCCACCACGTCCATGCCGCTGCTGACCCAACCGAAGGCCGTGAAGCCCCGAGCGAGGTGCGGCTGCCGCGAGTGCGTAATGAAGAACTGGCTGTTCTCAGAGTCGAGAGAGCCAAGGTTGGCCATCCCCACTACACCGGCCTCGAACGGAAGCTGTGTAAGCTCGGTTCGAATCGTGAAGCCTGGTTCACCGGTCCCGTCCCGCGCGACGATGTCGCCCGTCTGCGCCATGAAGTTCGGGAGTACGCGGTGAAACGGCACCCCATCGTAATGCCCGTCCAGCGCGAGCCTGGCAACGGTCTGCACGGTGAGCGGCGCCTCTGCAGTCAGCAGCTGGAGGGTTACAGTGCCTCTCGTCGTTTCCAAGACCAGGCTAGGAGCGTTACCCAGTCCGCGCAGGAACCCCCAGTCGATGGTCTGCGCGTCCGGAAGCAGTGGTAGCGAGGGCTCGTCTTTAACCTGCGCTTCCGATGTTGGAGCCGAGGTTGCCCCGAGCGCTGCAAGGTCGAAGCTGCGGACTGCGAATTCTGGTGATTCGAGTCCTTGTCTCGCCGCCGCCGCGACCGAGGCTCGTGGGTCGTCGATCAGCTCTCTGAAGAGGTCGAAGTACAGATCATGAGCCTCCGCCGATTGGCGGTCCCCTTGCCACCGTCGCAGAAGCACCAAGGAAGCCTCCGCTGCGGTGCGTTCCGAGGGGTCGCGCGCCGCCCGAGCGATACGAGACAGCGACTCCTGCCCCGGGATGTAGGACAAGACCTCCAGTCCTACCACCCATCGACGCTCATCACCGGGTGCTGTGGCGTCCACCCATGCGAGGACCACGTCGATCTGCCGCATCAGCGCGAGTTGAATCAAGAGCTCACGGCTGACCGCGAGCCGGTTCGGATGACCCTCGATCCAGCGCTCCAGGAGGGGCACCAGCGAGTCGTCCAAGGCCCCCCCGGTAAGTGCTCGCGCCGCCGCAAAAACAACGAGCGGTGACGGATCGGCGAGAGCGTCTACCAGCACCTGCACGGCCGAGCCAAGAGGATTGAGTCCCGACATCGCGTTTGCGCGTGTTCGCCAGTCCTGCGCCTGCGCGGCCCACCGTGAAAGCCGGCCGTAGTCGAGAAAGTCGTCAAGCCTCGCAAGGCCGACGACCAGATGCATCGCGGCCGGATCCGCCAGGTCGTAGCTGTCGAGGGCCTGTCTGACGTAGATCGCATGTCGGGCCCAGAGTCTGACGCCCGACTGGAGGCCAAAAAAGCTCGACGCGGCCAGCCGTATGGACGGGTCCTCGTGCGTCAGCGTCTCGATCAAGTAGTCCCGCAAGCCCTCATGGCTGACCCCATACACGCCCCCGAGGACCGATAGCGAGCTAGCGCGGGCGGCTTCCTCCCAGCTTTCGAGATCGGCGCTGAGTAGCAGGTCCGCCGCTCGCTCGGTCGCCATGTGACCGAGCGCCTCGATCAGGTGCGAGCGTACGCCCGCATCCGCCTCCTCGGCCAAAGCGGCTCCGAGAGCACCCGTGCTCCCGGGATCACCGATCCGGCCGAGCGCAAAGGCCGCATCCCGTCGGACTTGGGCCTCCGCATCGTCGAGTAGTGGCGAAAGCGCAACGACGGACTCGGCAGCCTGAAAGGACGCCAGCGTCATCGCGGCTCGGGCGCGGACTTCGGGACGCTCGGCGAGCAAACGCTCGACGACGCCGTCGATATCGCGCTGAATGCCCAGTTCCACCACGGTTTGCAGTTCGGCATCATCGAGCAGGCCGTCGGCGGGCCTCCCCGAGGAGGGCAATGAGGGTGCCGCCTCACAACCCGCCGCACCGAATATCGCGCATAGAACCACAGCCAAGCCCAGTCGTGGACGCCTCACAACCCCCCCTCTTCGAGCAGCTGCTCGATTTCTGTCGCCTCTACGAAGAAGTCGCCCAGCGCGGTTCCGGCGTCGGGCGTATGCCAGTCCGAACCGCCACTCATGAGCAGGCCGGAGGTGCGGCAGATACGCTCGTAGCGAAGCATGTCATGGCGCTTGTGTGACGGGCGGTACACCTCCAATCCCCGTAGGCCGGCACGCACGAGCTCCGGCAGCAACGGATCCACCAAGTCTCCAGGTGGATGGGCCCAAATGGGAATGCCATGCGATGCCAGAATCAGCTCGACCGCTTCCACCGGCGTAAGCAAGCGCGTCGGAACGAAAGCGTCGCTGCCATCGCCGATGAGGGTGTTGAAGGCTCCATGCACGGACGAGGCGTGGCCGGCCGCCACCAAAGCTCTCGCCAAATGAGGTCGACCGATGGCAACGCGGTCAGGACCGGCCTCCTCCTCGACTTGCTCGAACGTGATCTCGATCCCGCTCGCACTGAGCCGGTCCACCATCTCTTGCATTCGCTCGTCACGCCGGCTGGTCGCCCTCGCGCGGTGGGCGATCATCGCGTCGGCCTCGGGGTCGACGAAGTAGCCTAGCACGTGTACGTCACGATCGCGATGCGTCGAGCTGACCTCCAGCGCGGGAATGACCTGTAGGCGCACTTCCGCAGCAACGGCCGACGCGGTCGCAAACGCCGCCGTTGTGTCGTGGTCCGAGACCGCGATTACATCGAGCCCGCCCTTCGCTGCTGCCCGCACAACGGCCTCGGGCGACCAAGCCCCGTCGGATGCGGTAGTGTGGATGTGCAGGTCGAGCTTCATGCGCTAGGGCCGTGACGCACGACGACGTCAGCCGTCGCTGTCGTCCGCGAACACGATCGCTTCGGCCGGAATCTGCTCGGGCGGTTCGTCACCCGCATACTCGGTCAGCAGCGTCACCCGATCGCGCTCCACTTTGAGCACGCCGGCGGCCACGTACAACGAGTCACTTCCGCCGCTCGGCCGGTCGATGGTCATCTCGCCGGATCCGATCAGCGTCAGCATAGGGGCGTGCCCTCGCAGGATGCCGACCTGGCCATCCCACGCCGGCGCCACCACCGCAGATGCTTCGCCCTCGAAGACGATGCGATCCGGAGAGACTACGCGAACGTTCAGCAAACCGTCGGCCACGAGCTAGCCCTCCTTCTCTAGGCGTTCGCCTTCCGCGATGACACCTTCGATGCCGCCCTGGAAGTAGAACGCCTGCTCCGGCAGGTGGTCGAACTCCCCTGCCACAACGCGCTCGAAGGACTCGATCGTGTCATCGAGTTTCACGTACTGCCCGGGTGTGTTGGTGAACACTTCCGCGACGAAGAACGGCTGTGAGAGGAAGCGAGCGATGCGGCGGGCCCTGCCCACGATGATCTTGTCTTCCTCCGTGAGCTCGTCCATTCCCAGAATCGCGATGATGTCCTGGAGGTCCTTGTAGCGCTGGAGGATCGCCTGAACGTCGGTCGCGACCTTGTAGTGGCGCTCGCCCACGAACTGTGGGTCCATGATGCGCGATGAGGAGTCGAGCGGATCCACGGCAGGATAGATGCCCTGCTCCGAGATGGCCCGGTTCAACACCGTCTGCGCGTCGAGGTGTGTAAACGCCGCGGCCGGCGCTGGGTCCGTGAGGTCGTCCGCCGGCACGTAAATCGCCTGCACCGACGTGATCGATCCCGACGAGGTCGAAGTGATGCGCTCCTGCAGCTCGCCCATCTCGGTGCCCAGCGTGGGCTGATATCCCACTGCAGACGGCATGCGGCCAAGCAGCGCCGACACCTCTGACCCCGCCTGCGTGAAGCGGAAAATGTTGTCGATGAACAGCAACACGTCCTGACCCTCTACGTCGCGGAAGTACTCCGCCATGGTGAGGCCCGAGAGGCCGACCCGCAGACGCGCTCCTGGCGGCTCGTTCATCTGCCCATATACCAGCGCGGTCGAGCTGATCACGCCCGACTCCTTCATCTCCAGCCAAAGGTCGTTGCCCTCGCGTGTGCGCTCACCTACGCCACAGAAAACGGACCGTCCGCCGTGCTCCATCGCGATATTGTTGATGAGCTCCATGATGATGACGGTCTTGCCGACACCGGCCCCGCCGAACAGACCCGTTTTACCGCCCTTCACATAAGGCGCGAGCAGGTCCACGACCTTGATACCTGTCTCGAAGATCTCGGTCTTGGGCTCGAGCTGGTCGAACCTCGGCGGGGCCCGGTGGATCGGCCAACGCTCGACCTCGGCACCCTCTCCGCCGACCGGGCCCATCTCGTCCACGGGCTCACCCAACACGTTCAGGATGCGACCGAGCGCGGCCTCACCGACCGGAACGGTAATGGCGCTACCGGTATCGGCGACTTCCATACCACGCGTCACTCCGTCCGTAGACGACATCGATACCGCGCGGACCTGTCCTCGTCCGATGTGCTGCTGCACCTCGGCGATGAGCTCGATCTCCTGCCCAGCTTCGTTGGTCGTCTTGATGCTCAACGCATTGTAGATGTCGGGAAGATCCTCGGCCGCGAACTCCACATCGAGCACCGGTCCGATGACCTGTACGACCTTTCCAATACCGTAATCAGCCATGATGTCTCTGGTTTCCCTACTCGAGGGCAGCGGAGCCACCGACGATCTCGGCGATCTCCTGCGTGATCTGGGCCTGACGGACCCTATTCAAGGTGCGCGTGAGGTGTTCGAGAACATCCCCAGCGTTATCGGTCGCGCTCTTCATCGCGGTCCTACGGGAACCCTGCTCGGCGGCCGCGTTCTCCACCAACGCGGTATACACTGCGTTGCGGATATACGCGGGAAGGATCCGTTCGAGGATCACGTCCCCGCTCGGAGAAAGGATGTAGGCGTCGGCGGACGAAGCCTGGGCGTCCACTTCGATCGGCAGCAGGTCTCTGGTGCGCGGCGGCGTCGACATCGCCGACTTGAACTTCGAGCTGATCAAGTACACCGCGTCGACCTCACCGCTCTCGAAGCGCTCGCGAATGGGAGCGATCAGCGACTCCGCGTCGTCCACGGTCGGATGATCGCTGATGTCGGTGCGCTGGGTGAGCATTTCCACGCCGCGGAAGCGGAAGAACGCGATGCCCTTCTTGCCTGCGACGTGCAACTCCGTTTCGATCCCCTGCCCGCGCAGATCCTCCATGAGGTTGCGCGCCCGCTTGATCAGGTTGGCATTGAACCCCCCCGCTAGGCCGCGGTTGGCGGTACACAGCAAGATCGCCGCGCGTTTGGTTACGTCCGGACGCCGCAGGATCGGGTACTTCTCAGAGAGCGATGGAGAATACAAGCCCGACACGATCTCGTGCAGCGCTTCGGCGTACGGCCGAGTAGCGCGCACGCGATCAGTCGCGCGTTTGAGCTTGGAGGTCGCCACCAGCTCCATCGTGCGCGTAATCTGTCGGGTGTTCTCTACCGACTTGATTCTGCGCTTGACGTCGGCGTAGCCAGCCACTTGATCGTCCTCTGGTTGGCGGGAGCTAGGCCGAAGCCGTCGCGTGCTCTACCGCGAAAGCCTCGTTGAAGCTCTCGATGGCAGCGACGAGGCGCTCGGTGAGCTCGTCGTCGAGCGTACCGGTCTCGCGCAGCTCATCGAGCACGTCCTGGTGCTTGGCCGCCATGTCCTGATGGAAGCCCAGCTCCCACTGGCGGACCTGTTCCACTTCGACGTCGTCGAGGAAGCCGTTGGTCACGGCGTAGATCAGCGCTACCTGGTTTTCGACCGCCATCGGCTGGTATTGAGGCTGTTTGAGCATCTCGACGGTGCGGGCGCCACGAGCCAGTTGTCGCTGGGTCGCCGCGTCCAGGTCGGAGCCGAACTGGGCGAACGCCTCGAGCTCTCGGTATTGTGCCAGGTCTAGGCGCAGACGACCCGCGACCTTCTTCATCGCCTTGATCTGCGCATTGCCGCCCACTCGCGATACCGAGATGCCGACGTTCACGGCGGGGCGAACGCCCGAATAGAACAGGTCGGGCTGCAGGAAGATCTGACCGTCGGTGATGGAGATCACGTTGGTCGGGATGTAGGCCGCAACGTCTCCGCCCTGCGTCTCGATAATGGGCAGCGCCGTCAACGACCCGCCGCCGTGCTCGTCGGACAGCTTACACGCGCGCTCCAGCAGCCTCGAGTGGAGGTAGAACACGTCACCTGGATAAGCCTCTCGTCCGGGCGGACGACGGAGAATCAGAGAGAGCTGCCGGTAGGCCTGCGCCTGCTTGGAGAGGTCATCGTAGACAACGAGCGTGTGCTTGCCCTGCCACATGAAGTGTTCAGCGAGCGCCGTGGCCGCATAAGGCGCGATGTACTGCATCGGCGCTGGATCGGACGCATTAGCGGTCACGATGATCGTGTACTCCATCGCACCGTGCTCGCGCAGCGTCTCCACGACACCCCGCACCTTGGCGGCGCGCTGCCCGATCGCGCAATAGATGCAGATGACGCCGGTACCCTTCTGGTTGATGATCGTATCGATCGCCACGGCGCTCTTGCCGGTACCGCGGTCGCCGATGATCAGCTCGCGCTGACCCCGTCCGATCGGAATCATCGAGTCGATGGCCTTGAGGCCCGTCTGCAGCGGCTCCCGGACCGGCTGTCGCTTGACGATGCCCGGAGCGACGATATCGATCTGGCGCGAGCCTGCGATGCCGTCGATCGGGCCCTTCCCGTCTTCGGGATTGCCGAGCGCATCGACGACACGGCCCAGGTATCCGGGCCCCACCGGCACGTCCAAGACGCGACCAGTACGCCGCACCTGATCGCCCTCGTGCAGCCCGGTCCACGCACCCATGATGACGGCGCCGATGTTGTCCTCTTCGAGGTTGAGCGCGAGCGCGGTGACCGTCTCCCCCGTCGATGCAGCGGTGATCTCGAGCATCTCCGACGCCATCGCCTTCGTGAGGCCGTAGATGCGGGCGATCCCGTCTTTGACTTCAAGGACTTCACCGATCTCTTCGGCCTGGAGGTCCTCTTCGTACCTCTCGATCTCCTTGAGAAGTACGTCCTTGATCTCGCTGGCTCGGAGCTGGGAGTCGTTGGCCATCTTCTATTTGGTCCTGGGTATTGGGATCGGATCAGGCGTCGGTGGGATCGCCGACCGCTGCGGGCAAACGCGCCCCCAGGAGTCGTCGACGCATACCGTCGAGGCGCCTACGGATCGATCCGTCGTAGATCGTGTTTCCGGTGCGTACGATGAGTCCCCCGAGAATCTCCGGCTTCACCCGGACATGGGGGATCACCTTTGTTCCGAGTGCGCTCGAGAGCCGCTCGGAGATCAGTTGCATGGTCGCGTCATCGAGCTGGCGCGCCACCGTGACCTCCACGTGTTCCCGGCCGAGATGGTCGTCCAGCAGGAGGTCGTATGCTCGTGAAATCTCGCGCAGAAGCCGTTGGCGGCGTTTGTCGATGGTGACCATCACGAAGTTCACCACATGCTTCGGTAACGCTTCACCGAACACGCGTCGCACTACAGCCTTCTTGTCTTCGTCATCGATGCGTGGCGTCTCGAGGAAGAGCCGGAACTTCGCATCATCCTCGACGACGCCGGCGATGGTCGCGATTCCGGCCCCGTACGCCTCGATTCCGTCGTGGCGACGCGCAAGCTCGAAGAGCGTCTCCGCGTAGTTCTTGGCGACAGTTTCGTCTCTCACGCCTGCGCTCCGGAGTCCCCTAGCTGGCTTAGGTAGCGCTCGACGAGCTCCCGGTCCTTGGCCTGGTCGAGGTTCTCTCCCATCAGCCGCGAGGCCGCAGCCAACGCGAGCTCCACCGATTCCTTCCTGAGCATCTCGAGCGCGGCGTCGCGCTCACGCTCGATTTCGGCACGGGCCCGCTCGACGATGGCTTGCCCCTCGGCTCGGGCCTTCTCCTCGATGTCCTTGCGCACGTTCTCGCCCGCGGTCTTGCCTTCGGCGATCAACTCGTTGGCCTGCCGGCGCGCGTCGGCGATCTGCTGGCGGTGCTGCTCGAGCAGCCCGGCAGCCTCTTTATTGCGAGCCGCTGCCTCGTCGAGCGCAGACTGGATGCCCTTCTCCCGCGCCTCGACGGCAGCCAGGATCGGACCCCAAGCGTACTTCGAAAGCAGCAGCAACAGAGCAAAGAATACGAGCAGCGTCCACACACTGAGGCCCGCATTGATATCGAAGAGGCCCCCACCACCTTCTTCGCCACCTCCCTGGGCCCAGAGCGGGCCCGGCAGCGCGGCAAGGATCGACAGCGTGGCCGGCAGAATCCGAGTGGCTCTCATCTTGATCTCCATCGATTACCCGAGGTCATGGGCCCGCACCAGCGAACCCAGTCGTTGCCGCCCCCGAGAAAGGGGGCCGCATGACGCGACCTACAGGAACTTGTACAGGATCGTGATGACGAGACCGAACAGCGCTGCTCCCTCGACCAGCGCCGCCAGGATGATCGCGGCCGTCTGGATCGTTGCCGCGGCCTCTGGCTGACGCGCGATACCCTGGGTCGCTCCGTATCCGATCAGTCCGATGCCGATGCCCGCCCCGATCGCCGAGAGGCCAATACCGATACCGGCCCCGAGAAGACTTCCAAAGGCCTTAGCAGCCTCGGCATCCATGGCCACATCTTGAACAACCGCCAGCATTCCGTGCAACATGTCGGTTTTCCTTAAGAGGTTCTTGTCAAACGACTGAAGTGATACATCAATGCGCGTGGCGTATCAGACCGATGAAGACCGAGGTCAACATCGCGAAGATGTACGCCTGGAGGAACGCCACGAACACCTCCAGAACCATTACAGCTAGTACCATGCTCACGGCCGCACCGGCGATCACGAACTTGCCGATCGTGAGGTTCGCGAACATGAAGATCATCCCGAGCAGCGACAGGACGAGCGTATGCCCGGCCGTCATGTTCGCGAAGAGCCGGATCATCAGCGCGAACGGTTTGGTCAGCTTGCCCAAGAATTCCACAGGCGTCATGACCAGCATCAAGACGGCTTGGCCCGCTTTCGGAAGACCGGGCGGAGCATAGAAGATCGTGCCCATGTAGCCCCTGAATCCCAACGTTCGCATCCCAGAAATCTCGACGACGAAGAAGGTCACCAGTGCGAGCGCACCCGTGACGTTGAGGTTTCCGGTCGGCGTCGCGGCAAACGGGATCAGCCCGACCATGTTCATGGTCAAGATGAAGAAGAAGATCGTAAGGATGTAGGGCGTGTACGCGTCCGCCCCGTGCCCAATGTTGCGCCGGACGACCTCGTCACGGAAGTACACCACCAGGGCCTCCATCGCGTTCGCGAGGCCCTTGGGCGCGCTGTCGGCATAGCGGTGCCGCATGGCGCGACCGATGGGCAGGAAGACCAGAAGCAAGAGGACAGCGGCTACCACGAGAAAAATCGAGTGCTTCGTGGGGGAGAGGTCGAGCTCCAGCGCACCGATGTGGATCGGCCCCCACTGCGGGAGGGGCCACACCCAGTGAAAGCCGAGGATCTCGACCTCGATCGTCTTGCCGTCGCTGAGGTGATGCATGAGCATCTCCCCGAGGTCAGGCGTCGCGCTCTCGCCTCGACTCTGCGTGGCGGATCCGCCGCCCTGCGTGGCACCCAGAATCCCGAGCAGTCTCACGTCAGGTCGTCTCGCTTGCTGGCTGTTTGAAGAACATCGGCTCGAGCAGCAGAAGCCCGAAGAGGAACCCAGCTAGGGCCAGCAGCAAGGCGACCGAACCTTCGATGCCCCGGCTAATCGCTAAGAATGCCACCAAACCCAGGACCGCCATGCGCAGGAGGCTGCCGCCCACCCAGACCCCCAGGAACCCGGTCGTCCTACCCCGGAATCGCATGAGTGCGGCGAAAGCCAACCATTGCACAGGCAATGCCACCGCACCGGCGATCAGAATCCCCACTCGACTGGCAGGATTGAGGAACGACCACAGGACGAGAATCACTGCGGCGACGCCCAAGGCGCCAGTACCGGCGTATTTGGCCTCTCCGCTCATTGGGGGCCGTTCTCTCGTTGCCTGGGTTCGATCACGATGTGGTAGTACAGACTGTAAAACCCTGCGCCCGCGCCCACTGCCGCTCCCAAAAGCATGAGAAACGGCGTCGTGCCGAGCTTGGAGTCCAACCACGCTCCCCCGCCCATGAAGAGCAGGATCGAAAGCGCAAAGGCCAATCCAAGGCCCATATGCCGGCCGGACGCCCGCACGATTTCCCGGGGGTCACTGCGCTGCTCGTCTCCGGCCACAGCCCTGCTCCCTGGCGGCGGGAAGTTCGAGCCTGAAACAGACCCACTACCCGCCATAGCCAGCACAAAATAATGCTTGTGAAAAAAAGCGCAAGCGGAATTCATGCGTGCTCGGCTCTCTCGGGAGCGCTTGACGTGAGAAAAAATGCCCTCCTATCTTCGACACAGTAACGCCCTCTTGGGCAAGCCATGGACCCCGGTTTAAGAACCCGGATCAGCTAGAGGGCATCCGGGTATGTCGAGGGGCTGCCTCAGCAAGTATCGTCCACACGCACCTACGAGTTTACCGGGCCGACGCCCCCATCGAGCGACCCGGCATCATCCACCAGGATAGGCATGACAACGAGCCAACAGAGTGCAGTCCTCGACCGAGATCTGGAGTTGCTCGACCGAGTCGCGGAAGTGTCGGGACTGATGCGCGCCGAGGTGGCTAAGCGCATCGTCGGCCAAAACGAGGTGGTGGACGAACTGCTCACGGCACTTCTTGCCAACGGTCATGCACTGTTGGTGGGAGTCCCGGGATTAGCCAAGACGATGCTCGTGCAGACGATCGCAGACGCGCTCGATCTCAAGTTCAGTCGCATCCAGTTCACGCCGGATCTCATGCCCACCGACATCACGGGTACCGAGGTCATCGAGGAAGATCGGACGACCGGACGGAGGGCCTTCCGCTTCGTAAAGGGTCCGATTTTCGCGAACATCGTGCTCGCGGATGAGATCAATCGCACTCCACCCAAGACGCAGGCCGCGCTACTGGAAGCGATGCAGGAGCGCGCGGTCACCGCCGCGGGCGATACCTACCCACTCGAGCAGCCCTTCTTCGTGCTTGCCACGCAGAATCCCATCGAGCAAGAGGGCACGTACCCGCTACCAGAGGCTCAGCTCGACCGCTTCATGCTCGAGCTTCCGATCTACTACCCATCTCGCGAGGAAGAAGAGGAAATCGCGATGCGGACGACAGGCGAAGAGGAACCGGAAGTGCTCCCGGTCCTTACCGCCGCCGAGCTCATCGATTTGCAGCACCTGGTCCGTCGCATCCCCGCGCCGCCCTCGCTGGTGGCCTTCGCCGTACGCCTCGCACGATCAACGCGACCAGGCGAGGAGGCCGCCTCGGTGAGCCAACAGTACGTCGCATGGGGTGCCGGCCCGCGAGCTTCCCAGTACCTGGTGCTGGGCGCCAAGGCGCGCGCGGCCTCGCGGGGCGCGGCCATCCCGTCGTATGATGACATTCGAGCGATCGCGCCCGCCGTGCTGGCCCATCGACTGGTGCTCAACTTCGAGGCCGAAGCCGATGGCCGCGCGACGCGAGACGTGATCCGAGAGCTCCTCGAGGAGACCCGGAATTGGAGCTAGCAAGCAGTGGGTCGGGGGACCACCCTCCGAGTATCCAGCTACACAGTGAGCGTAGAGGCACACCATGATGGGCGCGGCCGCAGGCGTGATCGTGCTGTTCATCATTCTGTCAGCTGTGCTCACGGCCGCGCACACCGCCGTGTTCCATATCGGCTCCTCGCATGTGCGCACACTCCAGGAGGAGGGCTTCGCCGGAGCTGGTGCCCTGAGCGAAGTCAGATCGAATCCCAGCGCCATCGAATCGAGCGTCCGACTCACGATCACCACGCTCAACCTCGGAGCCCTCGGGCTCGGGGTTGGTACAGGGGCGATGACGTGGGGCCGAGGCGGTCCCATCGCCGACGTGCTCATCGGGATCGCGGTGATCGTCATCTTCACCGACGTGGTACCACGCAGCGTCGCGGCGCGGCACCCCGTACGACTGGCGCTCTCGTCGGCCTCGAGGTTGCTCAGATTCCGCCAGTGGACACGCTTCATCTGGGGAGCCGTATCCAGACTCGAAGTCGCGCTCGTCCGTGACGGAGACGACGAGCTCAGCACCAAGGAGCGAGAGCTGCGAGAGCTCCAGGAGATTGGGCAGGAGGAGGGCATCCTCGAGGAGTCGGAGAATCAGCTCGTCGAGCGGGCGTTCAGACTCGACGAACTCACCGCCTGGGACGTCATGGTCCCACGTGTAGACATCTTCGCCTGGAAACAAGACCTGACGGTCGCCGACGTGCTCGATGGACTCGAGGACCTGCCCTACAGCCGCGTACCTGTATACAGGGAGTCGGTCGACGACGTGACCGGCATCGTATACGTGCGAGAACTGTACGAGCGCGTCGCGGCCGGAGACCAGCAGGTGAAACTCGCCGAACTCTCCCATGAGCCATTCTTTGTCCCAGGGTCGCTCTCATGCGCCCAGCTGCTGCGCGACTTCCAGTCGAGGCGTATCCACATGGGCTTGGTCGCGGATGAGTTTGGAGGCACCGACGGACTCGTAACGCTCGAGGACGTGCTCGAAGAGCTGGTTGGCGAAATCCACGATGAGACAGACGTCACGCAAGAGGAGATCCTGCGGCTTTCCGATACCGAGCTCGAATGCGACGCCGGCGTGGATGTGCGCGACATCAACGAAGCCTTGAACGTCTCACTGCCCAAGGACGAGCACCGGTCCTTGAACGGCCTGATCTTGGAGGAGCTCGGGCATGTTCCTGCCCAAGGAGACAGCTTCGAGGCCGCCGGAGTGCGCATCGACATCGTGGAAGCCAGCGAGACCCAAGTACTCCGCGCCAGGGTTACACGTCTTTCGGCGCCGCGGGTTCCCGCCGCCTAATGGCCCTCATCATTCCGTTCAACGGAAAAACCCCGACGGTTCATCCCTCAGCCTTCGTCGCCCCCACCGCAGTGCTCATCGGTGACGTGACCATCGGGGCGGAATCCAGCATCTGGTTCGGGGCAGTGCTGCGGGGTGACGACCCGAACAACGGTATCGTGGTCGGGCCGCGTTCGAGCGTGCAGGACAACTGCGTGATACACGTGGGGAGATGGCAGCCGACGGTAATCGGCGCAGACGTGACCGTCGGCCACGGCGCCAAATTCGAGTGCTGCACGATCGGCGACCGGACAGTCGTGGGCATGAACGCTGTGATCCTGCAGCACGCCGTGATTGGCGCCGAGTGCGTGCTCGCGGCCAATACAGTGGTGTTGGAGGGCGCAGACATTCCCGACCGGAGCCTCGTGGCGGGCGTGCCGGGAGTCATCAAGAAGCAGCTCGAGGGTTCAGCGGCGGAGTGGATCGAAGGAGGCGGCTCGCACTACGTGGACTTGTCGCGCGAATACCGCGCGCTGGGCATCGGCCCCCCGGCGGACTCATGAACCGTGAAGCGCAGGTCGCGCCGCTGCAGCCCCCTGCCCCCACGTGTGATCTGTGCGGCGGACCCATGATCGACCGCCACTGCAAGCTCGTGTGCAAGCGCTGCGGGTATCAGCGAGACTGCTCGGACCCCTAGCGAGACGAGCCGAGGGTGAAGGAAGGCACCGTCAGCGCCTCGAGCTCGGCGGCGCCCTCGATGGCCCGGTACACTCGGTCCATCTCTACGTCGGCGTATACATCGGTCCGTCCGCTCGTGGGCCACGTGATCGCGATCTCGCGAATCCCGTCCGCGACGCCTAGCCCGATCTCGAGTTGCAGGCTGTTTGCGCCGAAGCTCCCGCCCCCGTCCACGAGCTTGTGGAACTCCGCGGCCTCGCCGCCCATGTCCACTGTGAGGCGAACGCGCGCTCCCAAGCCGTCTCGGTTCGAGGCGACGCCCTCCAGCCTAAGCGTGACCCAGTGATGGCCATGGCCCGGGTTCTCGAAGAGTAGGTTGCGGCCAAGGTCGGCAGGATATCCCCCCCCCATGTTCACCAGAATGTCCTGGTCACCGTCGTTGTCGATGTCTCCGAACGACACTCCGTGCCCTTTCTGGAAATGCCCGAAGCCTCCCGACGTGGTCACCTCCTGGAAGCGCTGTCCCGCGTCGTTTCGAAACATGCGGTTCGCCATCATCGCCTCGAGGACGGGGTCCCCTGTGCCCACGTAAAAATCTGGGTAGCCGTCCGAATCGAGGTCTCCATAGTTGGAGCCCATCACGTACTGGATCCGGTCGAGGCCCATCGCTGTAGCCACATCCGTAAACGTTCCGTCTCCGTTATTGCGGTACAGGCGCGGGACCTCTCCGGCATGTGGCTGGCCGAGGTGTTCGGTGGCCACGTCCTCGACGCCCGCGAAGTAGGCCGACGCATACAGGTCCAGCCAACCGTCGTTGTCAAAGTCCCAAAACCACACGGGAAAGCTCATCTCCGGCTCGAGCACACCCGCCTCGGTGGCAACGTCTCGAAACGACCAAGTGCCGGCGCCGGTCACGCCCTCGTTTGCGAGCAGGACGTTCGGTTGCCCCATGCGCGAGATGTACAAATCAGGGTCCCCGTCATTGTCATAGTCTCCCCAAACGACCCCTTTTGTGCGCCCTACCACGTCCGCACCCACCGCCGGCGCGACGTCGGTGAAGGTGCCGTCTCCGTTGTTGTGAAACAGTTGGTTCGGATTGCGACGTCCCTCCGACGACTCGTTGCCCACGTACAGATCGAGCCATCCGTCGCCGTCGTAGTCCGCCCAGTCAGCGGTCTGTGTCGAAAGCGGGTCCAGCAGCCCAGCCGCCTCGGTCACATCCTCGAAGGTGCCATCCCCACGATTTCTCAAGAGGGAGTTGGGCTGGCCATAAGGGAGCCAAGCCCCCCGGGGTACGAATACGTCGAGGAAGCCGTCGTTGTCGTAGTCCGCGTGCTGGAGATTCAATCCCCCGACAATGCCACGTAGTCCAGCCTCGTCCGTGCGCTCGATGAAGCCTCCTCGCCCGTCGTTTTCGAAGTACTGGATCTGGTCCTCCATGAGCCAGCCGGAGAAGATCACGTCCAGGTCCCCGTCGCGATCGAAGTCGTCCATGATCGCGCCACCTGCATGTCCCACCGCATCCAACCCGACATCGGCAGCCCGATTGTAGAACCGCCCCACTTCGTACTCGGAAGTGAACGTCCCAGGCTCGATCAACCAACGCGCGGGCACACCCTCTGGATACTCTCCGAGAAGCATGTACGCGATGTTGAGCAACCACCGGTGTCCCGCGTTCTCCGGGTCGGACGCGAGGAGTCGCTCGAACGCTCGGGTCGCCGCACGGCCAGGCGCGCTCGCCGGACGGCTCTGCTTGTCCAAGACAGGCAGTAGACACCTCTCGAACTCGCGTTCCTCGACGCAGACGAGCTGCTCCTCCCATTTGAGCAGGGCAATCGCCTGGAGCTCAGCGGTAGCCTGCCGAAATTCCACGGGGACAACCGTTCCGGCGGCGTCGATCGCGTCGAGAAGCGACCGCAGGCTGTCGGTCGCCTCCCGGAAGCGTCCTGAGTAGAGCAGCATTTCCGAAAGCCGGCTCTTGAACATCATCTGCCCCGGCAGATCCGGCCCGGCATCCATGGCGAGCAACTCCTCTACCCGTGCCGACGCCGCGAACTGGTTTTGCTGCCGGTCGATTCCCGCAGCGATCTGCGCGAGCAACTCGACCATACGGTCGGTTCCTGTCTCCGTGGCA